>OGGG01000008.1_pt1 | contig 217937 bp, 259 predicted proteins | sample 1571201 | NCBI WGS metagenome assembly OGGG01 (sample SAMEA2581946, study PRJEB24529) | metagenome | biome: Human gut stool | place: China | collected 2011 | reverse complement strand
AACATTGCCGCTTCCATTTGGAATTACTGTATTGCGATGCACCGCAGATACTACCGGCTATACGGAAAGCATCTTTCTGCCAACAAACTGAAAAAGCATATCACGAAAGTGAAGAAAACGCTTCATCCAGAATGGCAGGCTCTTGGGAGTCAGGCCATCCAAGACGTGGTGGAGCGTGTTGACCGCTCCTACAAAGCGTTTTTTGACCATGTGAAGAAGAAACGCCACGGCAGGAAGTCACCGCCCTCGTTCAAAAAGCGGAGTAGGTATTCCAGCTTCACGCTCAAGCAGGCTGGGTATGCTTTCCACGCTGATAATAAAGTTACCATCATGGGGCGGGAATACAAATACTGCAAGTCCCGTCCCATTGAGGGTGAAATCAAAACTCTCACCGTTAAGCGTAATGCGCTGGGAGAAGTCTATCTCATCGCCGTCACCAAACAGGAGTGCAACGACGTCCTTCCGCGAGCAGGTAAAGCTGCCGGGATGGACTTCGGTTTGAAGCACTTCCTCAATCTGGATGACGGGTCTGCGATAGATTCACCCCAGTGGTATAAGGCTTCGCTCAAAGAACTGCGAGCTGCTCACCGTGCGGTATCCCGCTGTCAAAAAGGTAGCAGGAACCGCAGGAGAGCTCTTCGGCATCTGGAGCGTGTCTACCAGAGCATCAGCAACCGCAGACGCGATTGGTTCTTCAAACTTGCGAACCAGCTTGTTGGAGAATACGCCATCATCTGTATCGAGGACCTCAATCTCGATGGGATGAAGCGCCTGTGGGGGCGGAAGGTCTCCGACCTTGCTTTTGCGGAGTTTGTTTCTATCCTTGAGTGGGTCGCCAGCAATGCAGGAACTACCGTTGTAAAAATCGACAGGTGGGCGCCTTCCAGTAAAGCTTGCCATGTGTGTGGAACGTTAAATACAAACCTCACGCTCAAGCAGCGCAGCTGGGAATGCGATTGCTGCCATACCAATTTGGATAGAGATACGAACGCAGCTATCAACATCAAACGGATGGGGCTGACCCAGTTAGGCATCCCCGCCTGATAAATAATCTATGTGGGCGGGGCATCGTCCACCGTGGAGGAGCGTAAGACTGGGTCAGCCAGCAACTCCAATGAAGCACAATCTCACGACGCAGCGGGAAGAATCCCACTGCGTGAGCTGTGGGAGTATGTCAACTGGAGTAAAAACATGAGCAGCTCAACTCGTTCCGCAGTAAAAAAAGATGTATCCGGCATGTAAGAAATGCCCTGACAACATCGAAGGATACGGCAAATGCAAAAAAGGCTTCGATAATTTTTTTAAAAGAAAGAGCAAGATAAATGGTTGCCCCAAAGTAAACCAAAAGGAGGGAAAATATGTATTGCGATAAAGAAACCCTGGCCCAGAAGATGCGTGAATATGAGCGCAAAGAAGCGGTATGTCTCAGACCCGACATGCCGGTCGTAATCCGTGTAGATGGGCGTGCCTTTAAGCACTTCACCAAGGGCCTGAAAACCCCATTCGACAATGTTTTTCGTAACGCCATGAAAGATACAATGTTGGCTCTGTGCGAGCAAGTTCCGGGCTGTATTCTTGGCTATACGTTCTCAGATGAAATTTCTCTGATTCTATACCCGGAAAATCAGAATGATGAGTCCCGCTGGTTCGGATACAATGTTCAGAAGCTCACAAGCAATACCGCGAGCATGGCCACATTGCACTTCAATAAGTTCTTTGCGGAGAACGTCGAAAATCTGATTCGAGACCTCGTGTATAACTGCGAAATTACTCCGCAAGAGAAAATGAGCAAATACCCGTCTGAATACATTGAGCGTCTTAGACGAAAATGCTGGACGGCCACTTTCGACAGCAGAGCTTTCTCTCTTCCCATCAGCGAAATCCCCAGTTATCTGCGCTTTCGTCAGATGGACTGTGTGAGAAACTCAGTTCCGGCCGTTGCGAGAGCCGTGTTTGGCAATTCTTCTTCTCTCTGGGACAAAAAAGGCATCGGAGAGATGATTGAAATGCTCAAAACCACCAACAGCCCATGGGATTCTTTTTCTTCTCATGACAAGTATGGCGCGTTCTGCATTAAACGCCCCAAGCAGTTTCAAAGAGAGTTGAACGGCCAGACCATCAACTTTATCCGCAACAAATGGGAAGTGTGTGCAAATACCCCGAATATGGAGACGAATCAAGATGACGTGATTGCTCTTTTCCCTAAAATCTAAAAACCAAAGGAGGTGCCCTTATGAAAAGATATAACGAACAGACCATCAATATCTATGCCGGCCGCCCTGGAGCTGGAAAGACTCACTGGGCAAGAAAAGAAATCTGCAACCTTTTGATTGACCCCAACAACATGGTGGCCTATATCGGCCATTCGGAAATGAATGCCAAACTCGCCGAGGACTCGGGATACCTTCCCGGGAAGCTTTACATGAGCGATGACCTCCATGCGGCACAGGCTATTGGCGTCGCCATTGACGCCGCAAACATGGACCGTGCAATGTTCCCTGAGCGCGACGAATCTGAGATTGCGCAGCGTAATCATCGCCAGGTGTTCATCTTCTTTGACCAGTGCCGTCAGCTGATTTCCAATGGGCACCGCGACCTGCTTGTGGCAGCCGCAAAAGCCGGTGTCTCCGTTAACGTCCTTTGCCAGGTGTTCCACCAGGTTGATAAAGGAGACCTTAAATGACTGGCAGAAAACTGTACCTGCAACATCATCTCCAAGGGCCAGGCCCCGAGACTGGCCGCCACCAAGGAGATGGAAGAGATTTACCGCTGACTTACAGAATTCGGCCGAGAAAGCCGACTACGTGAGCTGTTGGATGAAAAATGGATTAGCACAGGCATATACGCTGGACGTAGCTGTTAAAGAGGACGGCGATACGGATATCTTGGAGCTGCATGATTTTTTCGCTTGTGGGCTCTATGGTTTTTCAGACCCGACAGCGCTCCGTAAAATGACGCTTCTGACACAACAAAAGTTTTTGAGTAAACGGAATTGGGGATGTGAGTGAACATAGGCCCCTTTCCTTTGGAGGTAAAAATGGATTACGAACACAGAAAATTGACACAGTATCCCTATCCCATCGGCGTTCTGGCCCGGATGTACCCGGACATGGATGTGCTCTCGCTGGTGGAGACTTCTCTGCGGCATGAGACCATTCTGGACACGGCCCTGAAAAATCTGGGCGAACAGAAGCAGAAATTGGCATTCCTTAAGTTTCATACGGTGAAGCCCAACAGCATCATCGCTGACGAACTCGGGTATCGCGACAAGCATGTCGTGGAACGGGAAACGAGGAGCCTCATCAAGAGTTGGAAGGATGCGTACGAAAAATACCTGCGGGAACATCAGGAAGAGGCAGAAGCGAAAGGTGAACTCACGGGAGCGGACATCACTGCGTGGTACAGCCGCCGGTACGCCGAAATGAGCTCTTAACCCGGAGAGCTTGTTTCAGACTGCAACAAAATTGAAATGGCCATTCGACACAAGGAAAACGAGGAAGAGAAGAAAGAGGGAAAAGAAGAAAAGTCTTTTTATATCCTCGAACGCAGAACCTGCGAAATTCTTGGCTCCGGTTCCGACATTCAGGAAGTGGCCACGACAAAAAGCCTTGAAGAGGCTTTGGAAATCCTGAAAAAGGGATATGCCAATCACCTCACAAAGTACACCAGAAAAAAAACGGCAGACTCGTTACCCAATACTGGGACAGTTATGAGCAAAAGTTCGTATAAGGGAGGTAAAACATGAAACAACATGCCCCATATAGAGGGTTTTCTAAGATAAAAAAAGAGTGGATGTATGGTTTTCTGTACGAAGATACGCCGATATATTGTGTCAAGGAAGACATTGAGACAATGGGCAGAGAGTTCAGTATCCTCGTCCCTGGATTTGCCGACTGGGGAATGCCTCGCCCGATGGAAAAATACCCCGTTACAGAAAGCAGTGTCGGCATGTACACCGGTATTTGCGTGAATCTGAATGGAAACGAATATCCCATATACACAAACATGAGGCTTGATGTATGCGATGCCAACGGCCGTCGTAAGAATCTGGTTGTAAAGGGCCCCGTCGGCGGATGCTTTGTTTGTGGAGGGGATGAATACCCTGACACACCGTTGGGGGATTTGCTGGAAATCCACAGCGTTTCTGACCCCGAAACTATGTAGGGGCAAGAGATACAGATAACGTAATGATTCGTGATACCACCAGCAAAGGCAAACAGCCAGTATTTTTAATCCAATCATAGAAAAAGAGGTGAATGGCGTCTATTATTTAACGCCCTAAAATGAAATTTCTTCTTGAGTCTACAAAGCGCATTGATGGGACAAAGACGCTGTTGTTACCCAAATATGATTTCGTTTACTCGCTTATTGAAGCTGTGGATTTTCACAACTGGCAGTGCGAGGAAGAAATAGACACAGCAATCTTCCTTGAGAGCTTCAGCCCCGAGCATCTGAAAACAAACTGTATCCCTGTCGGCAGCGTAGAATTCTGCCTTGACTGGTATCGTCAGATGGGAGTTCCCTCTGTTGCGCCTCTCAACATTCCTGAGTGTTTGGACCCGCTGGTAAAAAGAAAGATTGTCAGAACAAACAGTCTTAATCCGGACGGTTTTAAATACTTTGGCAAGTCCATGAAAACCATCAAATCGAGCAAAAACGGCTGGTATGAAAGATATCAGGGAGAAGAGCAGCTGATTTTTACCAGAGAAGTAAAGGGTGTCCGTTCTGAATGGCGTGCATTTGTATGCGATGGGGAAATCATGGGGATGAAATGCTATATCGGCTCTCCCTTTGCACCTCCGGACATTAAATATTGTAATTCTGTCATAGAAGCCATGGAGAAAAAGGAAAACATCCGTTCCTATACACTGGACCTGATGGTTTTGGAAGACGGAACTACAGATGTCTTGGAACTGCATGATTTTTTCGCATGTGGGTTATACGGATTTTCAAACCTGACGGCGCTCCGCAAGATGTCTATTTTGACACAGCGTAAACTTTTGGGAAGGTTGTGATTCTATGAGCGCAGGCATCTTTTTATGGGAAGACCCGGACGGAACCAGAAACTGGGAAGCGTACGCTTCTTGGGATGAGTTAAAACCGCTGATAGCAGCTCAACTCAACCATGGCGCTGACCCAGCCAAGATGATGATAAGCGCCGAAATCAATTGGCTGTTCCCGGGAACACACAAGGGCCGCAAAACAGTATGGAGAAACGACATCCTGGACATTTGCAATCATACTGTCATCGGCACTGCTGCACCGGCTTCAGAGACTACATTAAAGTGTACCACGGGTGAGCTTGGTTGGATTTCCCCGGACGGCAGGTTTTTCCCGTGTGGATATGGCTGCCATACCGAAAAAGCCCGGGAAATCATCGGTCAGTGTAAACCGGTAAGTGACCCCCGTTGGTATCTGGAAGCCAAGGGCTGGCTGGCAATCTATAAAAACCCAGTTGCCGGAAAGTCATTGGCTATCGGGATGGCGAGAGAGTACCCGCATATTTCCGACCGGCAGCTTCAAACCCTTCAGCGCCTTGGCATAGATAGCAAAATCGAAAACATCTCCAGTTTTCTTTGAAAGGAGCAGCATATGTACTACGATTACCAAAAATTATATACGTTCTTGCGAGGCGCTGCTTCTGTTGCAGAGCTTCCCCAGACGCTGATTGCTTTACCGTATGCCAGAGAGCAACACAAGGACCAGGTTCGAGCAAGCGGGGAGCCCTATATTCTGCACCCACTGATGCTTGCTTGCCACATCTGTGCTCTTAGCGATAAAAAAGACAAAGAATATCTGGACATCCTTCTGGCATCCGCATTGCTCCATGATGTCTGCGAGGATTGTGGCCGTACGCTGGGAGAACTGCCAGTATCTCAGGAAGTAAAAACAATTGTCGGCCTGCTGACCTTCGACGTATTTCCTGGAGAGACGAAGGTCGATGCTAAAAAGCGCTATTACCGTGATATTGCCAATAGCCGAGCGGCTACGACCGTAAAGCTGATTGACCGGTGCCACAATACGTCCACGATGGCAGGACCTTTTACTGCTGAGCGGATGCAGAAATACGTCATCGAAACCAAGGAATTCATTTTACCCCTGCTTGAAGGGGCGATGGTAAAGTACCCGCAGGATTCGAACCAGTATTTTTTGGTCAAGTACCATCTCACCGGACTGCTGGATTTGGCAGAACGGTGTTTGCATGACGAAACAGGAAACAATCACAAAACAGAGGTGTAACAGTGTTCATATCAGACCCCAAAAAGAGAAAAGAGTTTGACCGCACCAGCCACAAGCTGTGTTCTTCTTGGTCACAGATGGCACGCAAACACAAAAGGCTTTTTCTCGTTACAGTATTGAGCGCTGTAATTAGTGCGGCCTTTTCTGTGTTGATGGCCGGAAATACCCCTATGGTAATGCTGATGAGAATGTCATTGATACAGAAATGGAGTAATTATGGCAGCAAAACTGCGCCCGGACCGGTACTATGAACGCATGGAATCGTCCGGAGATGATAAATTGAAAATCACAAGATTTCTTTCGGATGGAAGTTCCGTGTTGGACGTAGGTGCAGGCGGCGGCGTACTGGCTGAATTGTTGCTGAACCGTTTTCCGAACATTCATGTTACTGCCCTTGACCAGAGCAACACGGCCGTTGCCAGACTGAATACATTAGCGGACAAATACCCTGGGAGACTTTCTGTGGTTCAAGCTGATTTCTTTGAGTTCAAAACAGAAGAGCGTTTTGACGCAGTCATTTTCTGCTCCAGTCTTCACGAGATTTTTTCTTATTGCGAATACGAAGGCGAGCGCTTCCGTAAGGAAACAATCAGTAGGGCGCTCGATAAAGCCGCTTCCTTTTTGAAACAGGGAGAAGGAAAAATCATTATCCGAGACGGAATCTCGGCTCGGTATAACCCGAAAGTCCTGCTCAAATACACCGACTCCGCTTTGAAGAAACTGGCAGAGCGATATGAGAATGAATTTGAGGGATTCCCGCTTGAAATCATCCATACCCCGCTCGGGGATATTATGCCATACAACTCTATGATGGAGCTTTTGTATACGATTACCTGGGGTGAAGAGTCTTTTGCCCGTGAAGTTCAGGAATGGTACGGATACTACACGATGGATGATTGGGTAGGGGAAGAAAAGCGACTTGCGTATAGCCACAAGTTGTTTTTGACTCATACAGAAAAGTATTTGCAGCCGGGGTACAAAGAACATCTGCGCGGGAAAATCATTCTCCAATCAGCACCTCGGCTCGACTGGAGCGGACAAGTGTATTCCAAGCCTATTGACTTCCCGGCCAGTAACTGCTTGGTCGTTTTTGAAAGGGTGTGTTGAAATGGACCAGACAGAAAAACTGTATGAACAGTTAAAAAAAGCAGAACAAGAAAAACAGGATGTGCTCAGTATTCTTCACTCCTACCGCCATATTTGCGGCGAACATACACCGGATGAACTGAGCCGATTGGTTCAGGCAGACGAGGATGGCCGCTGTCTGGTCGCTCCGTTCAAAATCGGGCAAACCGTAAAGCACAAAACAGAAAATTGGATAGGGCAGGTCAACGAAATCGCTTGGAATGATGAAGGACTTATGCTTTTTGTAAGCTCTGGAGGTTACACAGGGTATTACCCACCCGGAGCATTTGAGAAAGCAGTGGATTCTTCCGAAGCAGATTCCACAGCTTTGCTGAAAATGTATAAAGCGCCGCAACTTCCCGAGGGAAACCTTTTGCCTGATTCCAACGAGGAAATTGATTATCAGAAGCTGCTTCAAGATTTGCAAGATGGATGCAAGGAAAGCTGCGCAGCCTGCGACTATTCAGAGGGCATTGAGTTCAATTGCTCACTGCCCAGGGTTTGCGCCAAGGCCATTGAAACATTGCTGGCCAAAATCGAAAAAGCGGAGAGACAGGCACTATGAAAGGACTAAAGGTGACCTGATGGAAAAATACAGTATTCTGGGTGTCGCGGTCCTGTGGGTAATAGTTTTATTCATCCTCGACAACTATGTAGTTGAATCCATCGTTGTGCATATCGTAAACAGACGATTAAGGATGTTTGTCGTTGCGCTCATTGTTATCGAGGTCATCTTTGGTGTGTGCATTACTGCAAATCATTACCTCAGAAACGCAATACGAAATTGTTAACGCCCAAACAACGGAGGCCGGTAAGCTGAGGATGACGGTAAAAGATGAAGATGGAAACTCAGCGACGACACTTGTTGAAATTGATGATGTGATAACAGAACAGAGAGATAATGACCGCTTAGTTGTTCAGAACTATATAACAGGCAAAAAAAGATTTATCATCGAATGTTCAGAACAAAGTAAATTCCTGCAAACCTATAATTCTTTCCAGCTTCAGTAACAACTGTTAAATTAAAAAGGAGAAATTTTATGAAAGTACAACTGATTGCTCATACGCCCAACCCTGAACAGGTAGTGGCGGCCGCAGCAAAACTTTGCTATTCCGACTGTGCTATTCAGGACTTGATGGACGGCCTGGATGAGGAATCCAGCCGTAAATTTCTGAAAAAGCTTGCATCTATGGGCCACGAAAGCCCTACCGAGCACGCAAATTTTACCTTCGCTATCGAAGGGGTGTCCCGTAGTTTACTGGCACAAATCACACGTCATCGCATTGCCAGTTTTTCCGTACAGAGCCAGCGATATGTACGTCTGGATTCTTTCGAGTATGTCACTCCTCCTGAATTGGAAGGGGACAATGAAGCAATGAACGCGTTCGTTCAGGCTATGGATGCACAGGCTCAAGAATACTGCCGTATTGCGGCCCTGCTCAAAAACAAACACATCAAGTCTTTGATGCAGCAGGGAATAGACCAGAAAGCGGCAGAAAGAAAAGCAGAAAAGATGGCCATTGAAGATGCCCGCTTCGTGCTGCCCAACGCCTGCACAACCAAGATGATTGTTACTATGAATGCCCGCAGTCTGAACAATTTCTTCCGTCATCGCTGCTGTAATCGCGCTCAATGGGAAATTCGCGCTCTTGCTGAAGAGATGCTTCGTCAGGTGCGCAATGTGGCGCCGACGCTTTTTGAACATGCTGGCCCACCCTGCGTGAGCGGTTCCTGCCCGGAAGGGAAGATGAGCTGTGGTAAAGCAGCAGAAATGAAACAGAGGTATTTGGGTTATGAGCCGGACTGATACAACACAAACATTGTCCGCTCTTACAGAATGGCTCATTAACCCCAAAAATGACCCTCGAATATATTGGGCCAAAGAAGTAACATTTGATTATGCTACTTTAAATCCAATCCGTGTGGATTATATGCGGTTTAAGCCGGTAAACAATACTGTGTCAGGTATTGAAAAAGGAGATTTTTACTGCTATGAAGTCAAGTCTTCAGTAGCCGATTTCCATTCCAAGAACGGACACAATTTCATTGGCGATTTCAATTACTACGTAATGCCACCCAAAGTTTTTGAGCTTGTAAAAGATGAGATTCCATACGATGTCGGCGTCTATTGTCCCGATGCTCAATGGAAAGCGTTGGTATCCGTCAAACAAGCACGCAGAAAAAATCGCACCAAACCTATGGCGGAAATGCTGCTGATGATGTATCGTTCAGCTGCAAGGGAACTGAGAAAAAATAAGTAGGGGGAATAAACAATGTTTTTTGCTTTGAATTCTGATGGCAGGCGAGTATACGCAGAGGCTGTAGAGAAAACTGACGAACAAAAATATTTTTGTCCGATTTGTCACGGCCTGGTGGTTTTGCGAAAGGGAACAATAAATGCGGCACATTTTGCCCATAAAGATAGTCAATGCTCAGACTCCTGGCATTATGATATGTCTGTGTGGCATAAAGAAATGCAGGAAAGATTCCCCGAAAACACCAGAGAGGTCGTTATGAGCCTTGATGGGGAGACTCACCGGGCGGATGTGTTTAAGGATGACGTTGTTGTCGAATTCCAACACAGCCCAATTTCAGCAGATGAGTTTTGCGACAGGAATGAATTTTACACAAAACTTGGCTACAAAGTAGTTTGGGTATTTGATGTGAGTGACCAGTATGAGGACGGTCGTTTCACACATAAAAGGGACAACGGCGATGTATTGCGGTGGAGCAACCCTCTTCGGGTTTTGAAATACGGTCCAATTCCGCAATACAAAGGGAATCGTGTAAAAATATGTCTCTTTTTCGGGGAAAACTACGATAGCATGGATTCTGACAACATTATCCCTCCGGAAGTACATCAAATAAACTGGTGTTCGCTGGATTATGGCGGAGAGCCTGACTACCGATGGATTGCAACCGATTGGTGCAACCCGATTTGGCTGCGTCCGCAAATGGATATGAATTCTTTTTTCAAAAGTGCAAAACAGAACTTCTATGCAATCATAAACGGCAACAAACCCTATGATGTAAAATACGGTGGGATAAAAGGGTATCCGCGCCACATGTATATGTGCAATATTGAACCGGACACTTTTATAAACTCTGGCATATGCGATACATGCAAACACTGTTTGGCAACAGAAAAAATCTATCGGTTTGACGACAATACCGAAACAAGAAGCTACTGCGCTTTCCCGCGAATCGTGAACCCGAAAGAGGAATTGGTGTCATGTTTTTGTTGGGAAGAAGATTAAATGCCGTTTAACCGACCTGATGGTATCCAGGACACCACAATCATGGCAGTACATTAAGGGAAAAGATTGACATACTCCCACTGCGTAAGCTGTGGGAGTATGTCAAACAATTCTGGATGCGGATATGCTTGAGGAATAAAACAAAGAGGCGAGACTTCTTTTCTCGCCCCGAAAAATGACGTATATTACCAATATCAAAGAATTCAATGCGGATGCTGTGTCACGAAAGTGGTGCGGTATCCGCATTTTCTTTGTCTATCTTTATATTTAGGAGGAAAAATCAATGTACGTTTCGTATGATGACCTTTTGAAGTTTATCCGGGAAACTCGCGCAAAGTCTGAACAGCTGTGGAAAGAGCGTAACGACTATGCAACCACCGCTCCTATCCTAAGCGAAGGAACTATCCTGGACGAAGAACAGACCGTTCGCTGGAACAGGGAAGAGGTGGCTCGCCGCAATAATTCCCGCAAAGGAAAGCTGGCAGCTTACATGACCAAAATCAACCAGTGTAACCGAGACATTGACCAAAAAATCATGGACTATCTTCGTTCGGAATTCGAGTTCAGCGAAGCTGTCGCTCGAATCGTATTCAATGAAGCATATGAGCGCGGTCACCACGCTGGACACGAAGAGGTCGCCTCTTATGCGCACAGCTGCGGTCTGTTTGCCGAGCAAATTCTGGACGCAGCTGATGTGTAATGGAGGCGTTGATGAAAAAGAAAAAACGTGTTCCACTTACTATCAAACAACTCAAACAAATGGAAGGACAGCCCGTCTGGGTAGAGGTTGTCGACCACAGTGTCTTTAAAGACCCGGCCGACGATTTTGACGGATGGGGACTTTGCAGGAAATCTTGGGTGCGTATATGGGATTTGAAGCGAGCTGATTTAATCCATATCGACTATTCCTTTGAGAGCTATCGAAAAGAGTGGCTGGGATATACGAGCCCGCCGGATGAGGAGGATACAAATGGATGATGAGCTGCGGATGGAATGCCGCCCAACAAAAACATTGCCTAAAGGATATACATGGATACATTGGACTGATGGCTCAGGCCATCTGAGACATCCGGACGGCACAAGCAGTTTCGAGTATGACCTTAATCCGTACTACGGACAAGGGGTCGAATATCAAAAGAACAATCAGTGGAGCGTGTTCTGGGGAAGTTTCGATGATTTCATCGCGTTCGCCGAACATGAAACCATGGATGGATTAAAATAAGAGAGGAGTGCAAGCGGATGCCAAAAACACCCGCAATTTCTATGACATACAAAGAATTTATTGAAACTTTCGTAAAAACCGAAAAAACCTTTATGGCCTATCAGCAAGGACGATATTTCGTGCGAGTAATCAAGGTCCCCCTTATCAAAGGCGTACAAGCCCTGTATGCCAGCTTGACCTATCGTCCTGAGCGTAACGCTCATTCATACGGCTTCGAGTTTGGAGAGAAAATGGAGGTGGTCGGATTCATCGACAGCGAAAAAAACCTTCGCTTTCCAACCTACGAATTCACCAGTAACATGGTGGATGCAACCGACGAAATTGCAGAGGAAAAGCGCAAGACAGCCATTGCCGGTGCCATCCAAAAAGAAGTCGATAAGTTGGCACTTGCCGAACCGCTGCCGGTTTGCGATAAGGATGACCCTGCTTACATCAATGCCTGCCAGATTTTGTTCATGGCAGATAAGGCAAAGTCTCTGCCAAAGCACAATGATTTCGATTATTACATCACAGACGATGCTCTCATTGATTACCTGGCGAACACGCCGGAGTGGGCATCGAAAATCGCCCTGAAATGGGCCAGTGATTTTGGTGGCCACCGAGACACGGGCGATGTAACCAATCTCGATGTTTACCGTGAAAACTTGGCCTTCATTGAGAAGGTGAAAGAGACCATGGAAAACATCAAGGCAGATAAATCCAATAAGCTACATCGCTACATCGAGATGAAAAACGCAGTGAGAGCCAAAGGAGCAAAAACCGTAATGGTAGACTTCAAAACGGCTGGTGGACAGATTGCATCAACAAAGATAAATGCTGATGCATTTTGCCGAGGGGATTATACCCGTTTGAGCAGTATTTCACTGTATGAAATCTCTCCCTGCCACGAAAGTGACAGAGTGGCCAGCCTGTTGCCTAAGATTAAAACCGAATCCGGCCGCGAATACCCAACCAACGATTTGCCCAAAGATGACATTGTTGCTATCAAATATGGTGGCAAGGCCATCTGGAGCAAAAAGGAGGAAACCAACGAAAATGCGTGATTGTTTCCTTCTCAATGTAATCCACAGCATAAAAAAGTTCGTTAAACGTGTTTGGGTCGGGGCATATGAATGCTTTAAGCTAACCAACCATGCTGGTGATAACTTAGTCACCTTGATTCAGCGAAAAGAAGGTATATTTGAAGGCCAGCAAAAAAGTGAAGTATGCCGGCTGGTTTGATATATTGAATGCCGCTCGTGAAATTGGGGAAGAGGTCAAGGAGCTTTTGGATTTATACGAACAAAGCAAACCTTAATCAGGGAGATAAAAATGAAAAAAGGAAAAATTATTGCTCAGCTCACTTTTTGTGGATATCCGCAAGGATATGAAGTCGAATTCGACGACAACAGTTGTGTACAATTCGATACTTTCACTTTGAGTGAAATGGTCCTCAACAAAGTTATTTGTATTTCTAATGCCAAATTGGTTAAGTTTGGCGGCGAATACAGTGATAGCCATATTCTCCGAGGTGTTGGTGTAAAGTTAAAAGATTTGCCAGAAATCAAGCTAAGCAAAAGTATTCTGCAAATTTAACACACCCCCGCAATTTGCGAACAAACAAGAGCATTACTGCTTTGAACAGCTCAATGCAAATGGATATGTTGAGGGTCTGTTTTGCAGTACCAAGCTGGTAAGAAGCGCTTTTTTCAACGAAAAAGTCTATTAGAATAAAAGAAAAGTTCAGACACCCTCGGCTTTCGCCGGGGGTATTTTTTTACCCCGAAAAATATATATAATTTTCAGTATCAAATAATCAAAAAGCCTTTTGTGCCACGCAAGTGCCGGAAGGCTTTTTTATTTGAAATAAACATATGGAGTTGAAAAAGTGAATTATTCCGACTACTTCAAAGAGTATGAGGTCGCGTCCAAAATCCCCGATACAGCAGCTGCCTACAGCGAGGCGCAAACTCGAATGGAAAAAGCAAAAATCCTGGCGGAAGCCTTCTGCATCCCTCAGGCCGCAGCTTTGCAATGGGTCGCAACTTCGAGCGACAAAAAGTTTGACAGTTTGCTTTTGAACGTCCGCATCAATATCACGGAAGCTGAACGGTTGGCCCGAAACGCAATTTCAGCAGAAAGCCAGGTTGTGATTACGGAACCTTTGGCTGGCCAGTCGAGTCATATCGAATCCATGCCGGTCGTGAAAGACCTTCAGGTATATCGTACTCCGCAACTGTTTCTGCGCACACAGGCATTCCTGGTTGCCATGGAACGTAACGGATATGACTCTTTTGTATACTTCCTGGACAATGCCGTGCAGGTAGAGATGCTCTATGCCATGCAGCTGTATGGCTGGAAAGTTGACCGTCTGGAACGGGTAAACAGATACTTCGGTGACGGCAGCGATGCGGATGTCTTCAAAGAAGCCGCATTCATCATCCGTAAACAGAAATAACGAAATCGAAAAGGAGAATTATTATGAAATACAAAGAACTTCGCAACATCCTCTGCGCCGCCGCTGCTGAGCACAAAACGATTGAGGCGTTCGTGAGCTTCACTCCGGGCAGCTTTTCTGATGGCCGACTCAATGTAATCCACAGCATAAAGGAGCTTCTGGATTTGTACGAACAAAACAAATCTTAATTGGGGGATAGAAACATGAAAAACGGAAAAATTATAGCTCAACTCACTTTTTGCGGATATCCGCAAGGGTATGAAGTCGAATTCGACGACAACAGTTGTGTACAATTAGACACTTTCACTTTAAGTGAAATGATTCTTAACAAAACCATCCACATCACCAATGCTAAACTGGTTAAGTTTGGCGGCGAGTACAGTGATAGCCACATTCTCCGAGGAGTAGGCGTAAAGTTGAAAGACTTACCGAAAGTCAAACTAACCAAAAGCATTCTACGGATTTAATGCACCGTTGTGATTGGCGGGTAAAAGGGGGATAATCCATAGTAACTCCCTTGCCCCGAAAAACAAATATAATGGCGCTGTCGAAAAATAAAAGAGCATCCTGTGCCACGCAAGTGCCAGAAGGCTCTTTTTTTTATTTGATTAAATTTATTTTAGGAGAGATGGATATGAATAGCAAAACTCAACAAGTTGTTCGAGCTTTTTTATACACGGACCTGGAATGGTATCCCGCTGTCATAAAGTGTAAGGAGGGATACAACGTTGTTTGTGTTAGGGAAAAAAGAGGATTGAAGGAATATGGGTGTATTCTGGGCACCTTCAAGCACGAAGGGTATGCAACGAAGGCTGCCAGTGCAGCTCTTGAGACTCGAAGCAAAATGTTGGCTCTTGCATACCCCTAAAAATGCGTGTGTAGAAATATGAAAAACTTGAAATAGGTAAAAACGATAAGGAGAAAACTATGGAATACAAAGAACTTCGCAACATCCTCTGCGCCGCAGCCGCTAAACACAAAACTATCGAGGCCTTTGTGACCTTCACTCAGGACAGCTTCCCTGGCACTGAATACACCTTACCTGAGCGCACGTATCAGTTTACGTCGAAGGAAAAAGCGTTCTCCGCCAGCAATGGTGGTTACTCCATTTTTGGAAACTGCATGGACGGCAGCGACATGGGCGTTCGTTTGGAACTCTACATGGCAGATGAGAAGGGTGGTAAGAATGGATGGAAAACCGAGAACTGCGGCATTGTCAAGTACCAACTGCTGGCAGCCTATGAGCGCGAAATGCGCGTCATCGGTTACTTCAACACCCTGAAAGAGGCCAACCGGGCTATGTGGGAAGAAATGGCAGACGCAGTGAACTGCATGCCTGAAGAACTGTACGACTTTATCCAGGAAAACGAGCCGGCCGGCGAATGTGGTTTTGGAGTCCTTTCTGCATGGGCCAACGATGCTGGCCCTGAGGATGGCAACGTTGACTGGAAAATTGTTCCTATCTACATGGACGGAGCGAACATTGTGATTTTTGAGAAGGATGAGGAGGAGAATTGATGCGTGGGAAAACGCATATTCGATGCAACACCTGCGGCGTGCCGGAAACCAAATGGCATGATGGACGCTGCTGGGAATGCGGAAACGGACGGTACTGCGAAATGACCCCAAATGTTATTCTGGAGCAGCGAGTCTATGACTGGCTCCAGAAACATCGCGTTAGCGGCCCGAATGTGTATCCGCGTGACATCGTAAGCAGCATTCGAATCAGAATGGGCACCGGGAAACCGGTGCCCAAATATGTAGTTGAATATATCAGAGAGGTTGAAAAAAGATATGTTACTTCTTGATTTTTGGATGCAATACGAGGAGAAAGGGAAATGTGCCAGAAAGCGGTTTACGTTGTATGGTGATACTCCGGAAATCAGGCTTAACCTGAACGCTCTCCCGTATATCCATATCCAGAACGGAAAAATGTTCGAAATCGAAATTTGATAGACGGTTTTTGAAGCTGGAATTCGCCACAGACTGCTTTCTCTACTACGATGACGAACTTGAGATGCCAGTAATGTTTCGAACGGAAGACGGAACACTCGTTTCCAATAATGAATTTTCCGAAATCGGGTATCTTGATTCCCTTGATGCCATCGAACTGGGGGAAGAGTCGGTCCTGGCTTTTGAGGCGCCGCCTGTGCAGAGCATCCAGGAGTTTGTATCCAGCCACTTTCCCGACGCAGAAAAGGATGAAATGCCTGAGCTGGCCATCTCTGCGGTGCCTCTGGATGACGACGATATTCTTCCGTTCTGAAATTTAGGAGGTGACAAGAAGATGCAGGTCGATGGACTGAGCGGCATCAACCGACGGCTACGACCGTATGGGCTAAAGCTTAACATTGCCCACTACCTGAGTGAACCAAGAGTCGATTTGTGCAGAAGCGAACGTCGCCAAGGGCAAGTCCCGGCTCTTGTTGGAGTAAAAATCAAGCCAGACAACAGTTTGGTATTTGGAATTCGCTATATTTACAGTGCTGAATCCGGCGGACATTCCGTATTCTCCACAACTGAGTTTTTGACAGATGCAGAAATCGACACATGGCTGCAACGATTGTCCGGTCTACGAGATTTGTGCAGAGAATTAAACGCCGAGAAGCACACTGTATCGTTTTGAAAGGAGAAGATTATATGGGCGGAAACATGGGGCTTACACCTTCAAAAAACTGCGTTGAAGAAATAAAAAACGCTTTCCCGGAAGGCGCCGAAGTTGAGCTGGTATTCATGGACGACGCATATCGCACGATGCCGAAAGGTCTCAAGGGAAAGGTATCGTTTGTTGATGGTATCGGAACGATTCATGTCGCCTGGGAAAATGGCAGCGGGCTTGGTGTTGTGTGGAACGCTGATGTGGTAAAAAACATCAAAACAGGTGTTCTCTCCAGCACTTTTTGGAAAGATAACAAGCCGCTTGCAAAAGTATAATACCTAAAGAGGACCGCTTTGCGGCCCTCTTTTTTTATTGCCGAAAAATGGTCTGTTTGATATAATTGGAGAACAAAGGAATGGTGAATATGAAAAGAAATGATGTTTTAAGCGAGTAGTATTCTTTTGGAACAAAAGACCTGGTTCCGTTGACAAAAATAGTAGACGCATTGGACAGATTAAGATTTGGATATTACTTCCAAAGCAACGACTCATTGGATGTAAAACAATTAAGGCTCGAAGCTTCAAAAAAAATAGTCCCATTTGTAAATCAGGCTATAAAAAATATCAAATTTTAACCTTTTTATTGTATCAACCCGAAAAAGCCATAAACTGTATAATATCAAAACTATCAAAAGCCCTGCTGAGTATCGAAAATACCCAGCAGGGCTTTTTTGTTTTGAAATACTTATGGAGGTGCTGTGTTTTATGGCAGCAATGGTAAACATCGTTAAAAAGGGTAGCGACATTCTTTCCAGGGCGCGATTTGAAGACCTGAAAAAAGGGGACACTTTCTTTGTTAAAGGAATTCCTCATATTGCTCTGGATGACGCCCACCTTTCTGGGGATGCAAGCTATCCCGGATACCTCATCTACGATGAGCAGGGAGAAAGCTGGTTTCCTGAAGAACTGAACTAATCTGAGGAGGTAACAAAAATGCGGAAAAACGAAAAAGTGGTATTTGGGGTCTCTGTTATCCTGACCATCATGTCTATCTTGGCATACAACGCAGAAAACATCCTGTTCTTGATTCTTTTTTCTGGAGCAGCCTCTGTTGGCTACTGGATGGCCTGCGGAAATACCAATGGAGCCGTTGATGACTTCCTTAATAAGGTGTTTGAAAAAGGCTCTGAAAAAAAGGAAGAGGGCAAGGAAGAAAATTAACCCAAATGCATAAATGGCGTGGTTTTCAAAACCATACGCCATGGCTTAATGCAGAGTAATCAAAAAAGAGCCGCTCGAAGACACACTCGAGCGGCTTTATTAAATGGACAAAAAAGACAAAATATGATATAATATAAGAAACGAAAGGGATATCCTATGGAAATATTAAAACATTTGTTTCAAGAGCAAAAACGGGACTCCGTTGCTGTAAAAAACAATATAGCAAAGCTTCTCAATATGGACCCGGAAGCATTCAGGGCCTTTGAAGAAGCATACCAAAAACAAGCGCTCGACGACCGCTATATTAGCGAAAATTTATTTGAGGTGAGTGCAAAGCAAGCGGCCGGCCAAAGAGAAAGGGCTCAAATTGAAGACGCTTTGAATGATTTAGTTGACCGAATCGTAAACGAGCTTCTTGCCCAGACCCCAATATATGAATATGATGGAAAACAGGTGAAGACCCAGCGTTACCAAATTCCTGAAGAACACCAGGCCCGAGTGACACTGGACGATATTAACCGCTTTCCTCAAGAGCTCCGCCCGCAATTATCCGGTGACCTCATGAAAAAGGACATTGCTGAGCCGGCATACATTATTCTGCTGGAACAGTATCAAGAGTTTCTCAGGCGCCCTAACAGCAAGGAAGGGAAAAGAAACTACAATATGTTTCGTTAAGGACTTGATATTTTGGACCTTGACCCTATCACTTACCAGATTATTGGCATGAACCCTAACAGTATTGGGGTGTGGCTGCCGCCTCTGGTCAACGCTGTAGTAAAGCAAAACTTTTTCAAAGTCCCGGCAACAACCGTTATCAAGGTTCCTTTGTCTTTGCTTCAGCTAACTCGCTGTGACTACAACCTGCTTACTCCCTCAACGATTGCAATTGTAGACAGGTTTTGTCAAAAAGCCTTTCATTTAGATGAAGCCAAGGAATACTTCATAAAAACAGGGACCTATTCTTCGAAATTTGACTTCCGCAATGCACATGTTCATGGCGCAAAAGAAGTCAGAGAGCTGGGGGAATATCTTCTGTTCATTCATTTCCTTGCACTGCAAATGGCTTCGCCTCTGAGCAGCAAGCAAATCTATGGAGTTTCTACAACAAATGAATGGGCTGTGAGAGAGTTTATTCCTGACAAAGAAAACAATCCTACCATTTACAAAGGTATGCCGCTGCATACAGAATATCGTGTCTTTGTGGATTTCGAGCGAGGAGAAATCATTGGCGTTAATCCATATTGGGACCCGGCCGTGATGACAAAACGCTTTGCCCACGAAGCTGATGCGGATTCGCCTCATCAGATACACGATTATATCGTGTATAAAGCGCACGAGGATACCTTGATGAAGAGGTATTACGCAAATGTCGACAAGGTATGTGCCCACATCAAAGCAATGCTCAACGATATTGACTTGAGTGGTCAGTGGGCTATCGACGTGATGCAGAACGGGGATGACTTCTGGATAATTGACATGAGCTTAGCACAGAACTCCGCTTTGAACGAATGCATTCCCGAAAGCCTGCGCAAACCGTTAAAAGAGAATTGGATTCCGACTCTATGTATAGAGTAATGGGGAAGCAATTTTGATAAACGGATTCGAGCCATTTTCAATTAAGGAGCGATGCTCATGAAACCAGAACTCTATGTGGCACGCATAGATTTTGAATACAACATTGGACCATATAAGGAAAATATGGTAGCACTGTTTGATTCACGTGATTTAACGCAAGAAGAAGCAAACAACGAGATTAAATTGTACCCGCAAGGATATAATAAAAAGATTATCTTCATGTCTCTTCAACAGTTTGAGACAGTTTTTCGGTCGCTTCTTCAAAATCAGGAGGGCAAATAATGGATTTTAATAAGTTATCTGATAAAGACTTGCTTCAGGCATATCGCGGATATTGCAAGGCCGCCGAAACGGGGACTGTCGGCGAAGATGATTTCGACGGCATCTTCTACATGGCTGTTGACGAAAGGGAAAAAAGATGCAAAGGGTTAGGAATCCCCGCAACGACTCTGGACCTTTTGAGCGAAATTGCCCAAAGATGGTATAACGAGCATCAGTTCGTTGACACAATGCTGACTGTTGGCACGGAGCTGTGGTACGTCGATGAAGATACCGGCGAAATCGAACGCGCTATTGTCGCTACCGTGAGTTACAAAGACGGAAAGCTTGATAGCTTCAGCGCAGAATTCCCTGAGAGCGACGATTTCGATGAGTTCTATGGACACGCATTTGGTTCCTGTTTTTTCTCTTCGGAAGCACAGGCAAAAATGAAATTGGCCAAAGGATTCCAAAACAGGGATGCTTAAGGCTAAAAAAGAAGGGAAGAAGTAAATGCAGGAAGATAACATCAAAATTGGCACACTGAGGATTATGAAAGCAGCCTTTATGGCAGGGAGCAGTTTCGCAAAGGTTCATCAAAAAAAATTCGGCACGCTGCCGAACAATGCCCAGTCAGAAGCTGGATGGAATATGTTCCTCAACGACACACTGAAAACTATTTTGAAAAGCGAAAAGTAAACCACAGGTTTACTTTTCATGTGTACGAAAAACAGTTATAATATAAGTGTACTAAAGAGCACATCAAAGAAAGGAGTTTCATCATGGCAAAGTTTGCACGTCGTTATGAAGAGCGCTATGAATGCTACGCTGAATATGAGCGTGGCTATTTCAATGCGCCTTCATTTAGACAGCGTGTATTGCCGTGAGACTCTCTCCATGCAAAAACCGCTTGCTCTTATGGGGGCAAGCGGTTTTCTTTTTGCAATGGAGGTAAGAAAGATGTGTATTCCTACAATTGATATGGCGATGACAGGCAAAAACATCAAAAATCTGAGAAAGCAATCTGGTATCACCATAGCAGCATTACAACAAATTTTTGGCTTTTCGTCTCCGCAGGCTATTTTTAAATGGCAGCGAGGAGATAGCCTTCCAACTGTGGACAATCTTGTTATTTTAGCAGCGTTGTTCAATGTTCCGGTTGACGACATTCTTGTTGTTAACCATTGAATATGGATGGGTATGCAAGAGGCTAAAGCAGGCAGACTGTAAATCTGTTCCCTTACGGGTTCGTGTGTTCGAATCACACCCCATCCACCATATATGACCCCTTAGTCAAGATGGTTTAAGACGCCGGCCTCTCAAGCCGGAGGCGCAGGGTTCAAATCCCGCAGGGGCCACCATATGGGGAGGCGGCGAAGATGGCGAGTCGCGGCGGACTGTAAATCCGTTGCCTTCGGGCTTAGAGGGTTCGAATCCCTCCCTCCCCACCATATATGACCCCATAGTCAAGTTGGTTAAGACACCGGACTTTCAATCCGGTAGCGTAGGGTTCAAATCCCACTGGGGCCACCACCAAAACTCTCGCTGTTATCTGCGGGAGTTTCTTTTTATGCAATAAAACTACCATATCCTATTTTTGGACTCGTAATGTGATTTGATTTATTGCGAGGGGAGAGGAGATTACAAAAGCACCGGAGGATTGTTCCTCCGGTGCTTTTGTATGGTCCTTTGTATTATATCTTTTTCAAAACTGCGATACATATAGCGTATACGCTCTTTCGGCAGTTTTCATGCCCGCTAATGCTTATGCGCAAAATTCGATTCTTACAAGCCAGCGTATTGTGGGATTACATTTCATTATACGGCGTTTTTCTTTAGTCATCTGGTCGTAAAGGTCATCGAGGGCTTTTCGCTCGTTTTGGATGCGTTCCAGCTGAGAGGCCGGTCGTAAATCAGCAGAACAAACAGGACACCGTTTTGAATCAGGATGATTACTCAGAAAAACTTCACGGTTTATCTTAGAACCGCAGTTTCTACATTCAAAATACTCAGAATGCATATCTGAAATGAAGTTTTCTTTCTTTAAATCCATTAGCTTTTTAGATGCTCTTTGATAACGGTCTAAGCATTTCGCATATGCGTCAGTTGAAACGCCGGAAGGAACTTCAATGTATTTTACAGCCAAACACCCACAGTTCCCTTTATTGTATTCTTTGAGAAAAGCTATTGCATCATTGCGACTCGGGCGAAAATCTATACCCTTAAGCCAGCGAATCTCACTGAGATGGCCATGGCCTTCCTTGGCGATTTGCTTATCTAAATCCGCATAAACCTGTTTAAAAAGAATTTTTTCTGGATAATCATAATACTGAATATTGTTCATGGGCATCATCCGCACCTTTTCAAATTTTTTGTATCAAAAATCGAGATGCTCATAAAGGGGATTTGCTGTATACAAAGCGGTTTCTTTTCCCCAGTATATTGTGGTGAGGCCAGTCGTCCTGACCAGATTCTTAACAGCTCTGCGGAAATTGCTGCGGTCTACTTTGGTCCCAGTAACCGCTTCGTAGGTATGATGAAACTCATTGAGAGTAAATTCGGCCGGCAGAAGGTTGAAAATAATACCCGTAGACGCTGCATGATTGCGAACCTCTTCGATGGCCATATTTACAATTTTGATGTGGTCACCGGCAAGAATATTTGTGGACTCGGATTCGATGAATTCAGAAGTGGTTTTCGCCCAGTTACCCATCGCCGTATCTGTGATGCGGTATTTCATCGTTTCATTCAATTCTTCATTATGAAGAGTCAAAACAGAAATTCTACGGAAATCATCTTCATATTCCACTTCCTTGCTCACATCGAACCATTTGGCATCTGTTGCATCATCCCCAGCCTTGGCCTGTTCAATGAGACTCGAAGATGCAAGAGTCAGATAAACAGTAGTGATGATACGGGTACGGGGGTCACGGTCAGCCTTACCAAAGGTGTACATCTGTTTGAAAAAGATACCTTCGGACAGGCCAGTCTCTTCCTTCAGCTCTCGCAGTGCAGCATCATCAAGGTCTTCATCAAACCCCACGAAACCGCCAGGGGTGGCCCAGCAACCGATAAAAGGATGGTCTTTACGGGATACCAAAAGCAGCTTCAGACGGTTGTCAGAAACCGTCATTACGGCCATATCCACAGTACAGGAAGGATGACGATACAGGTCTGCATCGTATTCCTTAAGAAACTCATCAAGAGTCTGGCCTTTCTCATTTTTCTTTGTTTTCCAGCTATTAGCGTTCATTTTTTACACCTCTGATTTCTTAATTTTGAACTGCATTGTCCAAAGCGTATCAATTGCCGATTTGTGACTGCTCGGGGTTACGCAAGCACAACAATCTTCCAAAACCTCAATGTCAGTCTCAGGAAATGCTGTACGGAGAAGAACTGCGTTTGCCATAACGCAAATACCGGTGCAGACGCCATAAATGCGAATCTTTTCGATTTCTCCGACAGAAACATCTCTTTTGATGATTTCCGCAAGGGCCGCAGAGCCAAAGGTGCTCTTCTCAACAAGAGTTTTGCATCCAATGCGCTCAGCCACCTCCTTAACCGATGGAATGAGGTTCCATCCAGACGTACCCTTAATGCAATGTTTAACCGGCAGAGCACGGCCTTCTCTCGTATACGGATATTCAGGGGTGTGAGTATCCATTGTGAAGTATATGAGATGCCCATCATCAATTGCCCGAGAAGCGGTTTGGGCTACCAAGGGGGCGATAATTTCGGCCTCTTCAGTCCCCAAGGCACCGGTCACAAAGTCGTTCTGCATATCAACAACGATATCAACAACTTTCTTATTCATAGCAAATACCTCCTTAAACAGGCGTGCTAACCAGTCTAAATTTTTCAAGGCAATGATGGCCGGCAGAAGCCTTGAAGGCAAATGGATGGATTGCACTGAATGGAAATTCCGGATTGTATCTGAGACAATACACTTCATGTGTACGAATGTCTTCAATATAGTCGTTTTCAAACAATGGGGTGCCGTCAACATCATTGATTCCAAGCTCGCTCACAATAGTATCCGGCCGAACTTCGTCAAACGTTCCAGTGTCAGATACAATGTAGGGCTTGCCAAGCAACTCGCAATACCCGCCGATAACAAAAGTTCCCTTTTGAATGCTGAATCCTTTTTTCTTCCATGGCCTGCTGTTCTTTTCCATATCTATCACCTCGAAAAGTGTGGTCATCTTGACTACAATTATATTATACTTCACCGAGTCTGAATGTCAATAATTTTGTGGTAAAAATGACCACAAAATTATTTTTTGTATTTCTTGTTTTTCCCCGAAAATCAATTATTTTTAAAGCATAGCCATTGTAGTAAAAAACAAAGGCGAGAATCTATAAAGGAGATGTTTCACATGACTGAGGCAACCAAGACCAATTCGAAGAAAAAGCGCAAAGTTATTGCGATTGTTCTGTGTCTGGCTATGGCGGCCACTTGCGCTATCGGTGGAGCAGTTGCAAAATATACGACCAGTGTATCGGGCAGCGACAAAGCAAGCGTAGCAAAGTGGCATTTTGAGGTGAACGACGTCAATATGACGCCCGTAGGGAACAATGCCAACATGACATTTGACCTGTTCAACACCATCATGGATTCTGACGGTCAGACAGCTGAAAAGGATGTCAAGGAAAATCTCATTGCACCTGGGACAAGTGGGGCATTCGATGTGAAAATCGAAAACCTCTCTCAGGTCAATGCGGTTTATGACCTGGACTTCAGCGTAAAGAACGACAGCGCAATCCCTGTTCAGTTCTCTACTGATGGCGGCAAAACCTGGAAGACATACGACAAGCTCGATGAGCTGGATGTTCACCAGAAAGCCATTGGTATGGAAACTGGCGCCGAAACTGTAAAAGTACAGTGGAAGTGGGATTTCAATGGCGACAACGCAACAGACACGGCATTGGGAATTGCAGCACAGACGGCGGCTCCCGAAATTGAGGTTTCCTGCACAGCAACGTTTACGCAGGTCGACTAATTTCACCAAAAATAATTGGGCGATGCACGGACGAACCAATGCTTAAACCAAAGGACTGTGCAAGACGGTCCCGCCCTATATTGGGTGGGACCGTTTTTTTATTACAAAGCGAAAGGAGGGAGGCGCCGCAGTGCGCACCATATTGAAAAAGTCAATCATTCATCGTATAGCAGCAATGGCGATTGCTGCCGCGATGTTCCTTACCCCGTGCGTTGCATTTGCCGAAGAGACTGAAGAAAATCCATCTACAGCCGAAAAAGTTTACGGATGGTTTGAATCAGTTCCCATTGATATTTTTGATGGAAATGTGTCTCCCGGCACACAAGGTCAGCACACATTTTCCATTCGAAACACGTCAAACTACGCTCTGGATTACCAGCTTGTTTTCTATGGAGCAGATGGCGCGATTCCGCTGAAATACCGCATCAGAAATGAAGACCAGTACCTCATTGGAAATGATGAAATCTGGGAAGAAGCAACTGTCGCTGAATCCGCAAAGTCAAGCGCAGGGACTGTGCCGTATGGAGGCAAATTAGACCTTGTTATCGAATGGTGGTGGCCTTTTGAGTCTGGCGATGACGAAAAAGATACTGCTGTTGGAATTAACGTCCCTGACGAGATGTTTTATGTAGCAATTATCGGTACAGGAAGAGACGCGAGCAGCGCACCGATTATCGTAAAAACAGATTTTGTCGAGCCAGCCGGGCCATATTCGTTCCCGATTATTACTATCATTTTCGGAACAGCTATCAAAATCGGGCTCATTCGTTATAGAAAAAAAGGGGGTAACACAAAATGAAAGACGCAAAAAAAGTTGCGTACTACGCGTTGAGTACGCTTGAAGCAATGTTTATAGCCTTTGTTGCTATGCTTGCCATTTTAAACGCAGTGATGTTTTTCCAGTTCAAGGTTCTGGATTATCCTGTTCCAAAAGTATTTGGATATTCGTTTATCAATATTTTGAGCGGAAGCATGGAGCCCACAATAAGTGCAGGCGACCTTGTAATTTGCAAAGAACAGGATTCTTACAATGTAAACGACCCGGTTCTTTTTGAAGACCAAGGTTTTCTTGTACTCCACAGAATTGTAGACATTGATGAAGACGGAGATTTCATCACAAAAGGCGATGCCAATAATGTAAACGACAAAGCTGAAATTCAGCCGGAAAATGTTTACGGAAAAATGGCGGGAGTGCTTCATGGATGGGGAAGCACACTTTCTTATCTCTCATCTCGTATGGGAGCATTTTGGACCATTCTTGTATCACTCTTTATTTATCTGGCTCTTGATGCAGGAAAAGATTTGCTGAAAGAGGACTCTGAACAGAAAGAAGAAACCATAGAGGAACAACCTGGCGAACAATCCGACGAGCCAAATGAAGAAAAAGAAATGAGCTTTGAAGAGGTTTTCAATGAAGTGATGCAAAAGAAAAAAGGAGAAAAGGGGGATAAATGATGCGCGCAAAAAAAATTACTGTCGCCGTAATGATTTGTGTATGTGCAGTTCTGTTCACCATTACCGGTGCAATGGCTCGTTACAACACATCTGTATCGGCGAACGCAAGCGCAGATGTGGCCGCATTTGCTTTTTCCGCAGATGCAGCACCTCACCCCAACACCCCTATCGTTCAGATTGAAAGCAGCGGCTCAACCATCATCGGAACTTTGTCTGTACAAAATACAGAGAATGGCAAAGTAAGCGATGTAAAACAGGAGTACAAAATCGTTTTAACTTCTGATGTGAGCGTCCCGGCTGCAATCGCTCCAGAACTTGTTTGTAATGGGAAAACCTACTACGCGACAACTGATAATGAAAGAAAGACCTTTGAGTTTTCACATGCAGATTTCAAGCTGAACAAAGAAAACCCAGAGACTTACGAATATGCAATAGGACTTTCATGGCTTCCGGCCGCATCAGTTGAAGAGATGAATATAAACTTCTCTGTGAAGGTTGTCGCAACACAGACAGATTGATACGGAGGTGGGACTGTTGGATAAAACGAAAAAAAGCTCTTTGGTTGCAGTAGCCATTACACTGTGCGTGCTGAGTTTTGTACTGATTTCAGCACATGCAAAATATCTCAAGGAAATTTCTGTTCCAGAGACATTCCCTGTTGTTGTAAAAAACAGCACGATTCAATATGTAGATGAAGTTACCGAGACTGAACCTGAAGCAAAACCAGAACCGGAAAATCCTTCGTCAACGCCAGAATCTACAGCAACTTCTGAAGAAAATTCGACATCGACTGGGGCTCCGTCCTCAGGTTCTTCATCGGATTTTAAAGGAACAGAGGAAATCCCTCAAAACTAAAAAAAAGCCCAGGCTGTTAGCCTGGGTCTTTTATTTTTCATTTCCGCCGCTTTTATCATGCTCACTGCCAGTAGCAGATGAATTGTTTGCATTGTGGGTCTTAATCAGCTTCCAAATAATAAAAGCCAAAGTGATGTAAAAACCTGCCTCCATAGAATGGATGAAGCCGGACCAGCCGAACTGGCACAATTTATCTTTCATTGGCCCAAGAATAAAAAGAAAGCCGCCGAAAAAAAGCAACGGGGTAAGAAGCTTCCAACCCAAAAAGTCCTTAGCCTTCTTCAAAAAGTCTTGGTCATTTTTGTTGTTATTCATAAAAGTACCTCCTCTATTTATATTATATCATATTTTATCTCTTTTGAAAAGATTATTGCGAAAATACGAAAAACATACATAAATTAGATTGAAATAAAAAAGAAAGGCGGGCCTTGAGATTTACCCCAAGGCATAAGACAATGAAAAAATTTCGTAAATTAGAATTCAGTTTTACCGCTTTGTTCTGGGGAGTTGTCTTAATCCTTGCAGGAATGTTTCTTTTTTCAACTGGAATCTTAGACGACTGTTTTAAAAAACCGCAACCTGAGTATTCATCTCAACCAAGCGGAGAAAACGTAATAGTGGAAACGGTTATTGACGAAAGCACCTATCTTGCACCACAAAACTCATGGTATACAGGGGCAGTTGATAAAACGACAATCACTAAAATCTCTATAGTTCCAGGCATGCCTAAGGCGCAATCTGTTGGGGCTGGGGAAACAGTGACGACATGGGATGCTTCAGAAGAACAAAACGGAAGAATCACTTGCCAAGTGATTGGCACAGAATTATTCATTTATACACATGGAGCGGACAAAATCTTACTAAATGTTGATGCTTCGTATACATTTTCCGGATTCACTTCAGTTACAGAAATTCAAGGTCTGGAGTATATAGATACGAGCGAGACAATCAACATGTATTGGATGTTTGGAGACTGTGACCAGCTGCTCGAAATAAAGATTCCAGAAGAATGGGACACCTCCAAAGTACAAAACATGAGCTATATGTTCTATAACTGCTCCGGCCTCAAGAACGCAGACATTAAAAACATGAACACGTCGGCCGTGACAGATATGAGCTATATGTTCGGTTTTTGTTCCAGCCTTGAGTTTGTTGATGCTGAAAGATGGGATTTGCCTATGCTCGGGGCCGTTACGACCCGTTCGCAAATGTTCATGCAAGCCGGTTCGTCAAACTTCAAGCTCAAAGTAAAAAACAACAAGATGGAGAGCTGGATGAGAGGGGATTCAACGATTGCTCTATACAACACGATGCTTTCAGATAACGCAAGCTTTGAGTTGGCTGAAAATATTCCTTAAGTCCGAAAAGCGAATACAATTTGGTGTATCAAATGATAAAAGCCCATTGAGTGTAACGAAAATGCCTAATGGGCTTTTTTCATGGAAAAAGGAGTGAAAATATGCAAAAAAATGATTTTTGGGATGAGAAAATCCCATCGCAGGTATTGGAGATACTGAAAAAGTTTGAAAATGCCGGCCATGAAGCATATATCGTTGGAGGCTGCGTCAGAGATATGCTTCTTGGAAGAGAGCCGAAAGACTGGGATATCTGCACCAGTGCAGAGCCGAAGCAAGTCATCGGCCTTTTCGGTATCAAGAATGTCTATTTGACCGGTCTAAAACATGGAACCGTCACAGTGCTTCCGCGCTTCGAGAATAATGCCTATATTCCGATGACTGGATATGAGGTAACAACTTTCCGTGTGGACGGCGGTTATAGTGACGGTCGCCATCCGGACAGCGTCTCTTTTACAAAAAGCATCAAGGAAGACCTTGCCCGACGCGACTTCACCATTAACGCCATGGCATACAACCCGAAAACAGGACTGATTGACCCGTTTGACGGACAAAAGGACCTGACAATGAAGATTGTAAAATGTGTCGGCAATCCTGTAGACAGGTTTAAAGAAGATGCCCTCAGAATTCTCAGAGCTCTTCGATTCAGCTCGCAGCTTGGCTTTGATATCGAAGAAAATACAGAGTATGCCATGTATGTAATTCGGGATGAAATGAAGCTCCTCTCGAATGAAAGAATTGGCAAAGAAGTACATGGGATTGTAACCGGCAGATATGCTGCGGATGTAATTGAAAAAAACAAGACCATCTTTTTTGCAGCAATGCCGCTGCTCCAGGCTATGGATGGATGCGAACAAAACAACCAGTACCATTGCGGAACAGTATTCGAACACACATTAAACGCCATGAGGAACGTGTACACCTGCCACGAGTTCCCGGATGAATGGGCAGATGAATATGTCCAGTTTGCGTTGCTTCTGCACGATATCGGCAAACCCGTTTCTAAAATGACCGATGAACTCGGCCATGACCATTTTTATGGGCACCCAGCGCGAAGTGCTGAGTTGGCAAACAGTGCGCTTATTCAGTTGCGCTATAGCAACAAATTCAGAGAAACCATTGTGGAATTGGTAGGGAACCATGCGGTTGAATTTACCCCTTCCAAAAGCTGCGCACGTCGTCTTCTCAATAAATTTGGTGAAGAACAACTGAGGAGATTGTTAAAAATCAGAGAATGCGACAACAGAGCACATTCTCGAATGGCATTCCCTCGGTTTGAAAAAAGTATCGGTTTTAGAAAGTGTCTGGAAGAGGTCATTGCCGAAAAGTCCGCCTTTTCTCTTAAACATCTTACCATAAATGGTAAAGACTTAATTGAAAATGGTTTTGAGCCCGGGCCTCAGATGGGGGTAATTCTGAAAAAACTTCTGAATGAGGTAATGGAAGGAGCTCCGAATGACAAGGAGACATTGCTGCGTAGAGCCAAATCTCTCTCGGAAGACATCGACAGTCCGGCAACAATGTCTTTCAAGGTGCTGAAAAAGGATGGCTCCATTCAATCTCTGAGCATCAGAGAGGTGTTGAAACAGAATGGGATTGACATGGAAGATGTCAGCGAAATCGGAGTCGCCATTGAAAACGAGACAGCACAGCTGATTGGAAGCGTATGTCCGACAAATGCCGACTACAAAGGAGTTTACATCTCCGGAAAAATTAAAGGCAAGGAAATGCCGTTGGCAGATGTTGAGCTTCCTGAAGATTCTTTGTTCACAGCTCGACTTTATCCGGGTTCTGGAGATGCTCCTGTTGCAGTAGTTAAAACTCCGACCGAGCCTAACGAAAAACGCAAACCGGAGGTATCTGTAGACACGATTACCTCAACGGTCAAGCTTATACAAAAAAAATTCTAACAGTCTAAACCGCTCTCTGAACTCAGAGGGCGGTTTTTAGAAAGGTATATAGCATGATAAGATTGACATACTCCCACAGCTTACGCAGTGGGCTTTCTCGGCCGTATTCTGTAAAAACCGATTCCGGAGAATCGTTTGAAGAGTATTATTCTCTGTTTAATAATCAGTAAAATCCAATATCGAAAATACCCCTTCTGTCTTTCAAAGGCAGAAGGGGTTTTCTAACCCCGAAAAGTAAATAGAATCAATCTCATCAAAGAATAAAAGCCTGCTTTTGAGTCTCGCAAATACCCGACTCGTCAGCAGGCTTTTGCTGTAAAAAAGAGGTGAATAAAAAAAGCAATGAGTCTTTTATTATTTGTACTCGGAGAATGGCTGTTGGCAGAGATATGGGAATACTTGGAGCTGAAAATTTATGGAGAAGTTCAGCCTCGAGTTGTTGATGACATAATGTTCCTTTTATGGAGCGCGTTTGTCATCATAGCGTATCTAATCGGTCGTCTTTCTGAGCACAAGAAGGAAAAACATAAGGAGGAAAACAATGAAATACCAAGAACTGAACCTGAAAAAAATCAGGGAAGATAACGGACTGGATTTTGCTCACTTCACGTATCTGCGCAACATGTGCTCCTGCTGTTCAACACCGCTGGAGTTTCCGGCGCGATATTGGCACAAGGGCATTAAACCAGCCAGCATGGATAACGTTCAGTACCTGCTTTTTAAAAATGCAGACAATGGCTCCGGCTGGGTTAAAAAAACTGATGAACTCAAAGATTATCAGTGCGTTTCTTGGGAGTTCCCGGAAACAAAGCTGGTACAGATTTGCAAAGACCTTCAGGAGCAGCTGGGAGATGAGTATGTTGTACTCGTTCCCGAAAGCAAAGACTTCTGTATCGTCATCATCAAGGCTTCTGAGAGCGACCTGCTCGCCACGGAGCTGAAGCGTGGTCATCATCATATCTTGGAAGAGTAAGATATGAATACGATTGAGGAGAATGTAGATGATTGACAAGGAACGCATCTTAATGGCTCTGCTGACTCAAATCTACGCCAAAGCTATGTACGCCCCGATGTCTACCGACAAGTGGAAAAGGATGCAACCGCCTCTATTTGAACCACTTCAAGAGTATCTTTTCCTGGGCGATTTGGTGATGGCCTCTACGAGCTGGCCGCCGAACCCCTATATGGTGGGCTTTGTTCATAAAGTTGAGAACGACCATATCGTCATCCGAGAAATCGGAAGCAAACGCCTGTGCAACTACTACAACGAGCGGTTTTACAAATTCGATAAAGATATTATCGGATACGAAATCCTTGAAGGCGTCCAATATCAAATTTATCTAAAAGCCCAAAAGGCTATCGCAAATGCCTCGTATGGATTTTGCTTTCACTCCATTTCCTTTGATGGAAATGAATGCACGCTGGGAATCCGAAAGAAATTTCAGGACGAAAAGCTATTTGAAGTAAAATTCAAAACAAGCTCAAAGACAACTATCAAGTCTATTACTGAACTGATTGAAGAGGGTGCAAAAAATTATGAAACTGTTTAGAGACCTGTCATGTGAAGAAGAATTCTATGCGCGCCAGCTCGCTGCGCTCCATTTCCCGGGCAGCCGGGAAAATTCCGGAACGCGCAATCCTGTTTTTCTCCTGCAACAAATGCGGGAGGCCTATTCGACCGAATCCCTCGAAGAGGCATATCCTCCTGAAGAGGGCGACCAGTTCGAATATGGAGACCTCTGCGGTAACTACCTTACCTTTGAATCCCTGGATGAATTGGTAAAGCATCATCTGGAGCTCGAAAAGCGGGAAGCGGAATTCGTTCCGCTGAAAGATGCGATGGAAAGCAAGGGGCTGAACGGGCAGCCTGTGTATGATGCTCTCGATTATGTCGAGAAATACGGTATCGACCCGGACGACATCACTTTCCGACGTCTGGATGGAAGCTGGGAAACCATGTCTATTCATTTCAGCCGGAAAGAAGCGACCCGCATGCGGCAGTCCCTGGATAACCACAGTTTCCGTCCGGTAACGACCTACGCTATCGCCTCTGAGCCGTTTGGCCGAGAAAATAAGGAATACACTGCCCTGACCGGACTGATTCGAAAAATCGGTGAGCAGTTGCTTCTGGAGGACGGGAAAAACATCGGTTGGCAGAGTGAATTCGTTCTGCCTGAAAACCGGGTGTTGGCCGAATACCAAAATCGACCCAACCGGCCATTCCTGCTCGCCAATTTTGAGGCGTATGTTCCTGCTGAATTGAGCCGAAACGGGAAGGGCGCAGTATGGCAAATTGATGTGTGGGCCAAAGGAAGCATTCATACGACCGGAAACAAGCCATTCCCGGTTGCAAAGTTGTCTGTGAAAGTTTACATGGGCAATAACACACCGGTCGAATTCCAGTATCCGTTCGAGAACGACAATACCGGGGAAGCGTTAAGAGCAGAAAAGAGCGAATCCGGATTTAGTGGCAAAGAACGGTTGCTGCACTATTTGCGATTTGCTGAAAATTTTGAATAAGGAGAAAACATATGTATTTCAATTTTACGAACATCGAAAAAGACTATCTGAAGCGTTTTGCAGCGCTTCAGTTTTCCAGCAGCAAAGATAACTATTCCACAAGGCATCCGATTCATTTCCTTCAGGAGCAAACGGACCAAATGGAAAAGGTAAGTCATTCTGATTTCGACGAATATCAGGATGAAATCGCAACAGTCGAATATGTGGACTGCGGCGATTACGAGACCTATTCCTCCGTGGAAGAACTCGTTTGCCAACGGCTGGACGGTTTCACACCGGATGATGAAGAGGCTGTAGAAAAATACAATGCCATGGCCAAAGAAAATGGCGAGCCGGAATTCATTCCTTACGAGGAGGCTTCCAACGCCGGAGAGATTCCCGGTACGGAAGAATACATCGGCGATGTTGACGACTATCTGGAAGCCTACGGGCTGGAGCCCTGCAATGTGACGTTTTACAAAAACGTTGACGCATGGGATGTAAAAGCCGTGTCGTTTACGCACAAAGGCGTCCTTGAAGTAAAGGAAAAGATATCCAACCATATCTTTCGACCGACCAGGACCTATGCGTATACCACCACAGACGGTGATTTTCCCGTGCTGATGGGCGTCATGATGAAGCTGGCCAAAGAGCTGCTTGATGAGGAATGCGTCGGACTGCGTTGGACACAGCCCAAAGTAATGAGTCCTACGCAGGTGAAAGAACAATACAAAGAAACCCCGAATGAAGAGTTCTGCGCTGCAACCTACAATATGCAGCTGCCGCCTCAGATGACTGATGACGGCAAAAAGCACAATGTTACCTTGTCGGTATACGCCAGCGGAGAAATGCGCAAATGGGGAGAAAACGAATATCCATTTGCAAAGCTGAGGGTTGTTCTGAAAGACAGGAATACCGAGAAACACAGCGAATGGCCATTCGAGTGTGACGCCGAATGCAGAGCACTGCTTGATGACAATAAAGTCATCTCGCTGCTGAACTACATGCGTTACATTTAAGGAGGGAATCTTATGGAAAAACATCGTTGTCCTGTTTGTGGAAGTGAAAGATTCCACGTAACAGCTCATGTAACACAGACCTGGCTGGTTGATGCGACTGGAGAGTTTCTCGAAGAGGTGACCGCATGTGATGTGGTCACCCATCAACCTAATAACGAAGATATTTGGCACTGTGCTAACTGCGGCTGGTCTGGCCCCGGTTACAAAGCAATCAAGGAGGAATGAATATGAATGGCTTTTTCTATACTGTTACCTACTCGTTCGACTCCGAACGTCATGCGGTCGGGCCTTTCCAAACCTGGGATGAGGCCTGGGCCGCAATGCTGAAGGATGCTAAGAACGAGGAACGAATCGACCGCGAAGAAAGCGGCTGGACCGCAGACCTGAACGTCGACGAGGAGCTCGGCGAAATCACTTTGACCAATTCCTTTGCGGACCACGAGGATGTAACCACCTGGCTGTTGTTTGATAGTATGGAAGCATAAATCTGAATAACAAAAAAATATAAAGGAGAGTATAATATGTCTACACTCAGAATTGTTCCTAAAAAAGATTGGGAAATTGTTCGTGAATACCTCTATTCGGATTATGGCGGCGCCGTAGTGTTGGTGCCGGAAGAAAAGCTGGAAGAGTTCCCCGAAGAGCAGGCAAAGGCCTTTCGTTCTCGTGATTGCGACTATGTCGATTACGATTTTGGCGGAGAGCCGGATTTCTACATCGACGTCGTAAATGCGCCGAATTGTTTCTGCGCAAAAGAAATCATCAACGAAATCATGGGCGCAGAAAAAGAGGCCGAAGACTGTTGATAGGGGGGCAGAAGATGTGGAAAAAAACATCTCGAAAAATGCGCTTAAAAATATTCTGACCGCTGCGGGGCCGGGCGTCATCGACATGGATGACGACACAAAAAAGGCTCTTGCCGCCTTATGGGAGCTGCATAATGAAGAACAAGGTGACAATCTCATCCTCGCCAATCTTTCCGACTGCGAGGAATACGTTATCTGGAAGGTGCCGATGATGTGCGCTTCCTTGTGGAAAGCGGATGTTATCAGGATGAGCTCCTGAACATGACGCCTGAGGAAGAAGAAAAACTTTATAAAGAAGTGGCCGACCGTTTGGATTGGTCAGATGTGGCCTCCGCAAGCATTGCTGCCGGCAACAAGCTTATTGAAGATGAGCTTGCTGCTGTTTTGGCCGAAGAGTAAATAAAGTTGGCCCGGGAAACCGGGCCACTTTTTTTCTGGTAAATCCCCGAAAAACAACTAACATAGAGTTAATCAAATTATAAAAAAGCCATCTTGTGTTTCGTAATTGCTCTACCAACTGGTTGAGAAAATACGAACGCAAGGTGGCTTTTAATTTTTCTTTCCGGCCCAAACACCCGGCGAAGGGAGTACATAAAATGCAAAACATTATCGAGAAAATCCGAATCGACGAACATGTTCTCGAACGCGCAAACCAACGCGGAGGTTTTGTTGACGCAGAGGACCTGGAGGGATATTTCCAGTACCAAGCCCTAAAGAACCATGGAGTCAGCCGTGTGCTTAGCGCGTTTCGACGTGCAACGCTTTTTTGCAAGCCCTGGGAGAGCAAAAAACTCGCTTTGCTTTGGAAGGGGTTTGAAACGCCGGCTGCTACCCCGGATGAGGACGACATTGTAAATGACGCCGTATTCTTCTTTCGTGGATACGAAGGGGGCATCCGCATGGATACCCTTCTGTTTTATCCAGTAAAAGACGGAGGCTGTCGACGTGTTTCGTTGAATCACGACGATATCAAGTATATCGTTGATTACAACGGAAATGTTCTCCCGTGGAAAGAAGGCTTCATCGAAAAATAAATAAAGGAGGGAAGAACGCCCCGAAAGAACTCGGGGCGTATTTTTTTTGCTAAAAGCAGTCGAACAAACCTACTGCGTTAACTGTGGGAATATTCCAAGACAACAGACTAAAATGTAGAAAAATACATTCAACATTTTATCTAAACGATTGAATTCAACGATAAAATGTGGTATAATATAAACATAAGATAAAAGAAAACTGAAACGGCATGGAAGATGGATGTGTCTATCTTTATGCCGTTTTTTATTTTTTATTAAGAAAGAGAGTGTGCTTAATGCTGCTGTATGTTTACAATGTAAGTCAAGACGATACTAAAATCATTCCCAATGCTGATATTTCAAAAAAAGAAATCGAGCAGCTGCTTGGGAGACAAATGACCACAGCTGAAAATCGGCTATATGAAAAAGCTGCAAAAGATGTCGCCAGTAATTGCGACTCAGACGCTACCATCGTGAACAATAACCTTATTCGCGTTCTGCTACTCGTTGGAAAAGAAAAAATCCATTTTACAAAAACCGAGTTAAACCTTCTTTCCAGTGCATGGGAAAGAGGAGCCGTTCAAACCGCTGTATCTTATGAAACCAATCTAAAATCTTTGCTTAAAGATATTTTAAAGCATCACATCAATGTCGTAATCGCAACCAGCAGTGCGAACACAGATATCGCCAACGCATTAAAAGAGCAAAATTGTCAATTCCACTTTGTATCGAATGCTGAAGCTGTTCGTGAAAACGAGCTCGACATTCTTTTCGGCCAGAAACCCACCAGTTGCCTGAATGTAGCTGAAGCAATGGCTCATGAGCTCTGCGATTAACCCCAAAACCGCTCTTTGAAACAGGAGCGGATTTTTATATATTCTGTTCCCCCGAAAATTGAATATTATAATAAGCGTAACAAATATCGAACGCAAATTGTGAGTCTCGAAAATGAATCAGATTCGTCTGATTTTAAATCGGGATGCACAGTTTGCGTTCTTTTTTATATAAATACTGGGTCAGTTTTTTTACCCAGCAACAGCGTTTAATGACGCTGATTTTACATATAAAACGTTCCGAATAATCACACAAAAAACATATCTGGGTAAGTCCTGAAAGGCACCAGGAAGGAGACTTATTATGCGTACCGTTGCTTTTTCTCTTCTCATCGCCATTTTCTGCTACATTGTGAACTCCGGCCGAAAGAGTAAGGTTATCACCACCATTATGGTACTGGCCATTGCGCTCGGCGTCATCGCACTGGCTGTCCAGGTGCTTTTCTTCTTCGTTGACCCGGTCATTGTTGCCGAGTTCGTTGCGGAAAGCATTTTCGGCGAAGACAATCTCATGGCAGACTTCTTTGTGAAGATGATTTGCGGCTAAATTCAGAAAACGTCATCCCAGCAGGGAAGACGCTGCACCAATGAGGAGAATTATAATGAAGAACTTCTTTTCTTTTGAGTCTATGCGAACTCTCGAGTCCACCGAATACGGAATGGAGGGACTGGACGAAACCCGTCTTTCTGTCAGTGGTAGCGATACCCACGACAATTTCCTGACCGATGAACCCGTACCCGAAAGCTGGGATGATATCCAGCCTTTGACCGGCTCGTTTGACGAACTGGTTTAACAACGACCGCTCTCTCTTCGGGGAGAGCGGTTTTTTATTGCCCATGCCCGAAAAAAGGATAAAATGAAACACATCAAAATATAGAACCTCGTTTCTGTGTACCGAAAGTTACAGAAGCGAGGTCTTTTTTGAAATCAAATACTTAGGAGAATATTGTTATGGAACGAACCATTATTTGGGAGAGCAACCCCATACTGGACAAAGAAGACATAGACCGTATCAAAAAGCAGATGCAAGAATTCGGCAAAGAAAATCCGACAGACGCCGAAGCGCAAAGCTACTTCATAGAAGATAACGAAGAAGCATTCTTTGATATCAGTGATGTACTGGACATCTTTGTCCCTGAGAAAATCGTTGTTATTGCAGACAGCAAAGACTGGAGAGGCAAACGCAAAGGGCATCTGGTTGTGAGCCGTAATCTCAAAGATATCCTGATGCGCCATGTTCATGGCGACTCGGAAATCTGTGTTTATGCCGATGGCCAAGAAATTCGTGCCGAAGAAGTCTATCATGATGGCGTAAATCACTATCTTTTCCGTATGTTCAAGTCTCGTCAAAAAGAAGAGAAGTTTTTGGACGAAATCTCTTCCGGCCACAAAATCAGCTCCAAAAAACTGGACCAGTACACCGAATCCCTGCATCAGCGGGTGACCGAGTTGCTTGGCTGGTTTGACGGCAAAAACCCGGTAGAATGAGGTGCAATGATGAATTTTTTCAACTGTTTAAGACTTTTACATGAATGTGTAAAAGCTGGGTTGATTCAGCTTTACCCAGAAGATGACAACTATATCCTTGTTTATCGAGAGGCTGGAGAACAAGCCCCTGAAGGATGGTATGCTGAAAACATCTATGATGTTGCCGGCGAATTGGTCCACGATGAAGAAGGCCAGAAGTTTCTTATTGGTGAGTTGAAAGAAAAAGAAATTGAGTTTAAAGAAGAAAGCTATCTGTAATGAGGAGGTGAAGCAGCTTAGCATAGCTGCAAAGAATATCATTATCCAACGCTCGAACGACTATGCCAATAAGATGGCTTTGGAGGTGAATCAGGAATGAAAATTGTATGTGGCGATATTCTTGCGATAAATCATGGGGTTATCGTCCATCAGGTGAATTGCAAAAAGGTAATGGGCGCCGGTTTAGCTCTGCAAATCAGAAGAAAATATCCTCAGCACTTTGCAGATTACATGGCGGCCGAGCCAAAGCTGGGGGACATTGTAGTTACCCGTATACACAGTACGTTATATATCGTTGGTATATATGGCCAGTACAGTTATGGACGCTATGGGCTGCACACCAATTATTCAGCCCTAAGAATTGCCATGATTAAAGCAGCTCAGTTTGCAGCACAGAAAAATCTCCCACTGTACATTCCCTACGGGATAGGTTGTGGCCTCGCAGGAGGCGATTGGAACCGCGTAGCAGCTATTTTGTCGGATATCCCGAACTGCCTTGTGGTAAGAAAAGCAAAAGACGAAGAAGATGCTGTGGCATTTTGGCACGAGCACGAAACGGGAAACACCCTCATGGAATATATGCAGATGACAGAGGCAGAATACGAGACATTTATAAAAAAATGACACTGTAGACTAACTGCCAAAGATAATGTATAATATTCCAGAGGTGATGCCAAATGACTCTGGAAGATTTTGTGTCAAGTTATTTGTATCCTGGCGAGTTCGTTGAAATCGCAGGCCTTGGCCCCAGCGATGACAGCAATCCAATCCGATACAGCGGTCCTCTGGAAGAAATTCCTAAAAAACTGCTGTCAGAAACAGTAGGAATGATTGCTGTATCCGGATTAGATGGGTATACGCTTCGCATCGAATGCGAACTCTGAAGGCGAAACAGTATTGACAAAAAAGGCCGCTTTGTGTGTTTACAAAGCGGCCTTTTTTCTTTAAAAGAAGTGAAGTTAATGGGATGTTTTAGCTATATTTGCCCTATCTGCAACACCAGTATCAGAACCGGAGAAAAATGCCTTTCTGAATTTCAATTGGATTCCTCTTTTTGCCATGGATACAAAAAAATCGCTCCAAGCGGGAAAGTGTTTAACAGCTCCTGGATACATTCTGTGGTCAGGGAGTTTGTCGCAGCACACACATTTGAACAGTTATCATGACCGTTGCTACAATCAGAACAAAAATGTTCAAAAAAAACCTTCCGTTTTCGGCGCCCGACCCGATTCAAGGCTGTGAACCAGCACGAAAAAAGTTTGTATAGATAATCCGCCGGAGGGGTCTTCCTTCCGGCTTTTCTTGTACAAACCCGAAAAAGCGATAAAATTTAACACATCAAAGAATATAAACCGTTTCTGAGTCACGGAAGTGCCGGAAACGGTTTTTATTTTTTGAAAGAAACATATTTTGGGAGGATAAAAATTATGAGCAATACGAATCAATTCCAAGGCAACGCCAAGGTTGAGGTGCTTTTTCACGAAGGAAAAATGTATTTCCGAACCGAGGAAGGCTATGCATGTGCTACTTCATCCCTAAGGAGACACCTTCGCAGCGGGTCCAATCATTTTAACAATGAGTGTTACCCTTGGTCCTGCACATACAGCCATGCCGAAGACCTTCTGAGGCTGAACGCATCGCTGAAGGCTTCGGACGGAGAGGTGAAGTACCTGAACGATAAGCCTGAGCATTTCTATCAGATTCAGGGCAGCAACAAAGTCTATAAAAAGCTTTCTAAGGCGTGCATCAAGGCCTTCGTGAAAAATAAGGGCCAGCTGGACCATATGATTACAAACTGCAAAAGTGTGTACACCAATATGCTGGGTTACGCTATCCCGGTTCTGTCTTACGGCCATTTATTTATGTGGGGAGGCAACGAAAATCGCATCGGAGTGGAAGATTTCCCCGAAGAAGACATGCACACTATACTGAAGCATGCTCTGGAGCTCAAGGACGACACAACCCTTAGCGGCTATGACCGCGACTGGATTAAGAACAACTTCATCCCGGCGCTGAACAGCTATCTGTACGGTCTCAGCATGAGCAATGAGGAAATTGAAAAATCTCTGAAGGAGTATGGAGATGTCGTTGAGAAAGTAAACGAAACGCTGAAAAAACACAGCGATGAGTTTGAATTTTCTGATGAGGGGTCTTACGGCTTTGACTGCGGATTTTTAACCATCGGTTTTGCTGATGAAAAACTCAAAAAGCAAAACGCTTTGCTGGCCAATGATTCCAGAACAAAGTATAGAATCCCCAGTGTACGGCTGCCCAAATCGGTGCAGAGCCTGACGGTTCAAAGGAGAGAATTCGAAAAAGCTAAGTGCATTATCAAGAATGAACTCAACATTGAGCTTGTTATTCTGAGTGCTGAGCTGGATTAAGGAGAGAGATATGAAAATGTATTCTGTAGTAAAAACTACTCTCTGCAACGACGACGGGAGTGTTACCACACAAGTTCTTGGTATATCGAGCGACAAACAGACAGCAAACGAAATCATGCTGGAAGAGTACAACGCAGAACTCAAGAACCGAAATCTGGAAGATAACGGAGCGAGCGACGAAAACGGAGACTCCATTCCGGGCGGGTATATCGTAACAAGCGAAGCCGGTATCTATGATTACGCAGACTTTGCTTTTTCTCAGCTGCTGGAGGTTGTCAGCTTTGTTGTTAGCGAAGTGGAAATCCACGAGCCAGTAATTATTCCCCCTAAAGGGGAAATAGGCTCATTGGTCCCCAACGGGAAAGTCTATATTGTGGATTATCAGGAAGCAGCCAACAGCAAGGGACGCTTTTACAGGCTCTCTAAAAAAGAAGTCCTGGAGGGAACAGTTTTATCGGTAAAAAACACCAGTGATGGAGACTTCTATGCAGAAGTTCTGGTAGAACGCCCCCTGCCGAAAGGCCATATACAGAAGCGTACATCAATCAAAGAATACAAGTATGGAGAAAGCGTATTTCTTAACAGAAACGACGCTTACAAAATGCTGGAAACGGAGGGTAAAAAAGTATGATTGAAAGCAGACCTGTTGACCCAACCAAATACAGCAATCGGAAATGCGAACATTGTGAATTCTGGGGCGACTGGGACAACCCCATTTGCAAACTTTCCAAAAAGCAAAAGGAGTATTACAACCGCTGCAAAAATTTCGTTTGGAGAAAGGACGGCAATTACACAGTGCCTCCTGAAAACTACGCCTGTAGTATGCCTGCGAAGGGAAAGAAACCTGTTGTAATTGCTCGTAAACTGGCTGCCCAAATGTGGGGCAGGCCGGACGGACAGTTAAAACTGGCAGAAGGCATCTGGATGTTCAGCACTCCCAGCCATGGGGGCATCATCGTTGACACAGACGTACGCCCGGAAATCCTTAAGGTAAGAGCGCTTACGTTTGTATATATCCGCGCCGGTTCATCCTCTGGATATACCGATGAACAGCACTTTGTCGCTCTTGAAGAAGATTGCGACGCCAGCATTGCTGAATGGCTGTATGCAAACGAAATTATTACCCCGAGGTATCAAAAACGGTTTACCAGTGAAGAACCGTTTGAAACCTGGAAAGCCAATCGAATCGACATGCTGTACAAATCTTTGAATCAATGGAACAGCGACGTTCTCAAGGTTTTCCCGGTTCCCGGCACCGGGCAGCCCGTAAAAACCAAATAAAAGCTCAGCAGGCCTCTTACAAGGGGCCTGCTTTTGTTTTCAAAATACGAAAAACCAATAGCGTTAAAATCATAAAACAATAGAACAAAAAATGTTGAGGCACGTAAATGACAAGCGTTTTTTGTTCAAGAAAGGAATAAAAAATGAAAAAACGAGTAGAAAAAAGCCAGTATTATCTGGACATCGCTAAAGCCGTTTCAGAGCGCTCCACCTGCCTTCGTAGGCAATACGGGGCGGTCATCGTGAAGAACGACGAAATTGTGGCAACAGGCTACAACGGCGCACCGAGAGGGGAAACAAACTGCTGCGACGCAGGCGAATGCTATCGTCAACGTATGGGTATTCCACACGGAGAGCAATACGAAAAATGTGTCGCTGTGCATGCGGAACAAAATGCAATCATTTCCGCTTCTCGCAACGAGATGCTTGGTGCAACACTGTATCTGTACGGATACGATTGCATGGCAAACGAGGTACTGGAAGCAGAGCCCTGCTTGATGTGCCGCCGTATGATTAAGAATGCCGGAATCACAAAGGTAATCAATGTCAGCGGAGAGGTATCTCTGCCGGCCGAACAATAAGAAATAGGAGGAATACAAACAATGACTCACGCTCAACTGCTGAAGACAATTATGCTCCCAGAATATGACTTTCTGGAAACCAATCCTCACCTTGGTAAAAACATCATGTTCCTGACTCTCGGCGGCAGCCATGCATACGGCACCAATGTCGAGGGGTCGGATGTGGATATTCGTGGTGTTGCGCTCAACAGCCGGCAGGACCTCATCGGCCTGTCTAACTTTGAACAGGTCATCGACAACAAAACCGATACGACTGTATACGCGTTCCGAAAGTTTGTGGGCCTGATTTCGGCCTGCAACCCCAACACCATCGAGATGCTGGGCGGACGACCGGAAAACTATGCGATGCTTACCCCCGCCGGTAAACTTCTTCTGGACAACAAGAAACTGTTTTTGTCCAAGCGCGCCGTTCATTCCTTTGGCGGATATGCCAATGCGCAGCTGCGACGCTTGCAGAACGGGTGCGCCAAAGAAGAGGTAAGCGAGGAACAGAAGGCGTTGTATACTCTGGAGTCCTGCCAGCACGCAATGGACCAATTGGAAGAAAAACATGGAATGCCGCGAGGCTTTGTGACCCTTTCTGTGGCTCCTAAGCCGATGGAGAACGGAACGCCAATTATCCTGATGCACCCCGGTGATGGCTGGGAGGCATTTGGAAAATCCGGTGTACCGCTGGATAGCGCCAAAGCATACCTGGGCGAGCTGGCAAGCATCATTAAAAGCTATGACAGCTTCGGCCGCCGCAATCAGCGTGCAAAAGACAAGAGCAACAAGCAGCTCAATAAGCATGCAATGCATCTGGTACGTCTGTATCTGATGGCCTTCGACATCCTGGAAAAAGGCGAAATCAACACCTATCGTGAAAACGACCGCGATTTCCTCATGGAAATTCGCAACGGAAAGTATATGTCGGGGGACGGTACTTTCGTTCCCGAGTTTTTCGAGATGGTGAGCGAGTATGATAAACGCCTGAAAATCGCTGCCAAAGAAACCTCTCTCCCGGATAAACCGGAATATAAAAAAATCGAAGAGCTGGTGATGGCTGTAAACGGCGCCGTTGTAAAAGGAGGAAGCTTGCTGTGAACGAAGCTGAGAAAAAGATTTCCCGGCTGATTTCCTACCTTGTGGATACCTACAAATACAAACCAGTGCCTGTTACACTGGAGTTTGGAGATGTCCGCGAGATTTATCGTCGCAACCTTCCTGACTGGTGTAAAATAGATGGCGATACACTTCAACTGAAATCCAAGCACGGAACTCCGCTCATGAAAGGATACGACCGTGTTGTCATCGGAGATTACGGAGCCTTCATTGAAACTTCTCCGGACAAAATGTACCGTCAATATATCCGCGTAAAACCCGGCGAAGAGTACAGAATGAATGACCCGCAGTACAAAAACTGCAAATATGTCTGGCTGACAGCAACGGATGACAGCGGTGTAAAAATCTATTTTCAAAAACACCCTGTCGATTATGCAGATTATGTTCCCGGGAAAATCTATGTAAGTCCCTTCGAAGTTAATCCAGTGTAATAACAAAAAGGTCCGGCAAACGCCGGGCCTTTTTTTGTTGTAACCCTCCGAAAAATGCATATCCTTAAGTTTATGAAAATTGCAGAAATTGACGAAATGAGTGGGAAAGAATTTGAAACATTCATTGGTGACTTTTTTAGCCAGAATAAAATTCCCATCATTAGGACACGAGATTCAGGAGATTTTGGCGCCGATTTGTTGGCTGAATTCAATGATGCGAAGTTTGCAATACAGTGCAAGCGATACAATAAGCCAATAGGAGTGTCAGCAATACAGGAGATTTGCGCATCTTTAAGCATTTACGGTGCTACAGTAGGAGTAGTGATTACCAACAATCGGTTTACCCAGCAGGCTAAATGGCTTACTGCGACAAACAAGGTGATTTTAATTGGAAGAAACGAGCTTCAAGCAATGTTAAGTGGAGCAGACATCAGATTGTATTTGTTTAATACAAAGTTTGAAGCTTGAACACCGGTTTCGATAGTCAAAATCCGAAAAACGAATATCCTTTTCTTATCCAACAATAAAATCTGCTCAAGTGGAACGAAAGTACCTTGTGCAGATTTTTTTGCAGAAAGAGGTGAATGAATGGATAAGAAAATTTTCTCTGAGCTTACGTCTGAAGAATTGAAAACGCTATATGCAGAAATTCTTAAGGCGCGAGAAGAGGGATTGCGGCCACGAGTTCTGGATAAATATATCCGGCAAGTGCAAGCAATATATCCCTTGACCTTCGGAGAAGCATGGAAACACACAGAGCAGCTGTTCTGGGAAGAAGCTGCCAAAAGATTGAGCAACTATAATCAAAAAACCAATAGGAGGAAATATAATATGTATCATGTAGAATATCTCTTTGACCTGGACATCGCTGACAAAGCTTTGAAGGAGCTGTTCGAGCCTTCCGGGCTGCCGTATCCTGTTTTACAAAACGCAGCACGAAACACACTGACCTATACCGCGCCACGCATGCTCACCCAAGAGGAACAGGCTGAGTTTATCAAGGCATGCTGTGAAGAGTTCAAAAACACGGACCTCGGCAAGTTCGTTGTTGTACGCGCACAGTATGCGGGTATCCGCGATGCGTACTTTATTCCGGACGAACCCGAAGCTCCTGGCCAGGGTAAACAGGAACCCGCAATGAACGGCGTGAAAGTTAAGCCCCACAAGGTCTAACTCAAAGGCCAATTTCCGTGATATAATCAAAACAACGGCCCCTTGCTGCACAGCGGGGGCTTTTTCTGGAAAATGAGGTAAAAAATGAATAAACAGAAACGAATTGAAGAGCTGGTAAAACTTTTGAATGAAGCATCTGATGCTTATTATGGCGGCCAGGAAGAGATTATGAGTAACTTTGAATGGGACGCCCTATTCGACGAACTTAAGAACTTGGAAAACGAAACAGGAATCATCCTTCCGGACAGCCCGACTCAAAACGTCGGTGCCGATGAAGGAGAGGGGGAAAAAGAACCCCATGAATTTCCTGCGCTGTCTTTGGCCAAGACCAAACTGGTTGAAGACCTGCAAAAATGGGCAGAAGATAAAAAAGTCTGGGTATCCTGGAAACTGGATGGGTTAACCCTTGTACTGACCTATGACGATGGGAAACTCACAAAAATCCTGACCCGTGGCAACGGCCGTGTTGGAACCAATATTTCCCACCTCAAAGATTTCATTCATGGAATTCCTAAAGAAATCGCATGGAAGGGACACATGGTCGTTCGTGGTGAGGGCTTAATTGGCCTTCGTGATTTCGAGGAGTTAAATGAAACTCTGGATGAGGATGAAAAGTTCTCCAATGCCCGCAACCTCGCTTCTGGCACGCTCAGCTTGGATGCTGCGCGTGCGCAGTTGGTCAAAGAGAGGCATGTCTGCTTTATCGCATTCTCCTGTGTCTACATGGAAGAGTTGGCAGAATCAGGCGAGTGGCATGAAAGCCAGATGAACTGGGGCGACCGTATGGCGCTTCTGAAGAAGTTGGGCTTTGATGTAGTGCCGCACGAACCGTGCGATAAAAACAGCCTGCCGCAGATGGTGGAGAAATTCACCCATATGGTTCCGGACTACGGATACCCGGTAGATGGGCTGGTTGTCGTATATGACGACTTTGCCTACTCCAACACCGGCAGCGTAACTGGCCATCATGCAACACGTGCCGGCCTTGCATTCAAGTGGCAGGATGAAGTAAAAGAAACTGTTCTCGACCATGTGGAATGGTCCTGCGGCGTCTCGGTAATTACACCGGTCGCTATCTTTGATACTGTACAACTGGAGGGAACAGAAGTTTCTCGCGCCAGCCTGGTCAACATCAGCGAGATGGAACGCCTGGGCATTGGTGAAGACCGCAAGACAACTGTCAAAGTTATCAAGGCAAACAAAATCATCCCGAAAGTAATCGGAGTGAGCGAGTCGGAAGGTTCGTTCCATGTGCCAGACACCTGCCCGGTCTGCGGCGCTCCTACCAAGGTGAAAGAGAATATCAACCAGATGCGCAAGGTTAAGATTCTGGTCTGTACGAACCCTCGTTGCGCGGCCAAGAAACTGAAGAAGCTGGCCCGATTCGTAGGTAAGACCGGCCTGGATATCGACGGCCTTTCCATCGAGACCCTTCGCGCTTTTGTTAATCAGGGATTCATCAAGGAGTTCAGTGATATCTTTTATCTGAAGAATCACGCAGAATCCATCTGTGAGATGCCTGGATTCGGAAGCAAATCCTGCGAAAATCTCTTGGCATCCATTGAGAAAAGCCGTACTGTAAGCGCGGTAAACTTTCTGGTTTCTCTGTCTATCCCGATGATTGGCGAATACGCCGCAAAAAGCATTTTGAATGCAATTGGGTACGAAGGGTTCTTGGAAATCGTTAGTGACCCCAGTCGTGATTTCACCCACATTCCCGGCATCGGCCCTGAACGCAGCAAAGCACTTACTGACTGGTTCTCCGATATTGAAAACGCAGATGAGTTCTCTCACCTGGAACGTGTTCTGAATATCCAGTACGAATCTCAGGCCAAAAGCGGTAACTGCGCTGGTTTGACATTTGTGATTACGGGAGATGTCCACACTTTTGCCAACCGTGCTGCTTTTAAGGCGTATGTAGAAGCAAAAGGCGGTAAGGTGACCGGCAGCGTATCCAAGAAAACCAATTACCTGGTTAACAACGATGCCGAATCCAGTTCTGAAAAGAATCGAAAAGCTAAGGCGCTCGGTGTACCCATCATCACAGAAGATGAATTTTTAGCAAAGTTTTAAAACTTTTTTACTGGATTTCCCCCGAAAATCATATAGAATAAAAGCATAACAATAATAAAAGCATCTATATTCTGAGTTTCGAAAGTTACTTAAGAATTTTAGGTGCTTTTTTTTAGTCTGTGAAGAACAGACATTTTTGTGTACGAAAATCCAATGGTTGTTGGCCATTGGACTCCATTCCCAAAGGGAATGGATGCCGCATTATCGCTGTAAAAGGCGACGGTAGAAAGGAGAAGACTATGTCTTACTCTAACAACACCCAAATCCGCATTGGGGGTACTGGAAGCTATTCCAGAAGTTTTTGGGAGGACGCACCGACGTCTGCGACCCCCGAAAACTTCTTGGAACCTGGCTTCAAGTGCCAAGCTGCGGCCTTTCTCAGCCACGTTGCCGAGCATGATGACGCAGGACGCGTCACCAAGGCTCACGGCGGTGCTGAGAACGTCGTCATCGGAGTCGACAACATGAAACGCCTTTGGGTGTTCCGTGTTGTCCCCGGTGAGGACGGCGTCAGCTGGTTCTACCAGTCGACGCCCGTTGTCCGTGTTCGGGCGTGCTATGGGCACGTCGGACCGGACGACAACCGCCTCGGCATTCTGCTGAAGACGGCGTCTGGCTCGACCCACTGGGTCCTGCCGGGAGCTGTCCAGTGGGACGGCCAGGAAGAGTGGTGGTAACACCCCTCTCGGAGCGACCCTTTCGGGGGCCGCTCTTTTTTTTATTGGCAATATCCGAAAAACAAAAATAATATTTGATATCAAAGAATAAAAACCGCTTCCGTGCTTCGAAAATGCCGGAGGCGGCTTTGTTTTTGAAATAACATATTTTGGAGTGAAACATATGTGTCAAAAAACTATTTCTTATAATACCCTGTGCCTCGAGATAACCAGACGATGCAATATGGCTTGTCCACATTGTTTAAGGGGAGAAGCGCAGGCACTGGATATCACGCACGAAATCATCGACCGGGCTTTGGAAAACACTTCGGAGATTAGCAGCATTGTCTTCACCGGAGGAGAACCGACCTTAAATATCGAAGCTATCCGTTACACGCTGGACAAATGCGAAGATGAAGGAATCTTTGTAAATTCGTTTTATGTGGTAACAAACGGAAAGCAGGTAAGTATTGATTTTCTCAAGACGATGTTGGATTGGTATGTATTCTGTGTGAACAACGGCGGAGAACCTGAAATGTGTGGCTTGGCATTGAGCAAAGACAATTTCCATGAGAGAATCCCCGCTGAAAACGAATTACTGTTGAGAGGAATGTCGTTTTTTAGAGATGACAAGTTTCAGGAAAGCGGAACTCGATGGATTATTGCCGAAGGAAGGGCCGCAGATATTCCTGGCGCTCGTCCGAACGAAATGAGTTATCTTCCCGAACTGTACGTATACAACAAGGACGGCATTGATAATGTATCCATTGATGATGTCGTTTATGTGTCAGCCGACGGAAAGGTCATTGCTGGTTGCGACTGGGCGTTTGAGAACCAATCGAAACACCAACTTGGCACGGTCTATGACCAAAATGGCTGGCTGAGCGCCCTTGGTCTGCAAGCGGAGACTTGTTCTTAATCCAGGTGAAATAATATTTTAAGCCGGTCCCGTGTGGACCGGTTTTTTATTGTGCTGATACGAAAAACGAATAAAATCTAAGCATCAAATCATAAAACCGGCTCTGGTGTATCGAAAATACCTGAGACGGTTTTTTTGTTTTGAAATATTTTTGAGGTGAAACATATGGCAAAAAGGAAAACAGTAAAGCGCATTCTCGCAACAGTATGCTTTGAGTGCTGCAACACTTCCTCAGCTCCATGGTCAGGGTTAATCACGCGTTCCAATGGTCGGCACCCTAAATTGGGCGAAAAAGTTGACCTGAAATGGAAGTGTAAAGGATGCCCCATCGGAGCAATGAGAGGAGATGGTGCTCCTATCAGTAAAGGGAACCCTAACCCGGTATTCACTGGACAGCTTATCCCTGGGGATGATTGCATCGGCGGCCGCGATGGCGTGAAACTTTGCTCAGAAGATTTCTGGCGCCCGTGCGAAAAATGCGAACATGCAGAAATTCTGGATGGGTATATTACTCTGAAAGATTTGAATTACTGCCTCGCCAATTGCCCGGCAAAAGAAATTCTTGACGCCTTACAGGAAAGAGAAGCAGAAGCCAGAATGAGTTGAAATAACATAAAAATTGAATAGTAACATATTTTATGTGACTATTTAATTTTTGTGTGACTAAGAATTTGGAGGTTACCATGGAAGAGAAAAATTATCTGTATGCCGGCCCCGATTTTCCTGAAAATTGCCCGGTAGATAAAAAAGTAGTTCTGACAGCCCAAAAGGAACACATTGTTTGGCCTCCTGTGTGGGGTAGAGCTGTCGGCGAGGATACCGAGAAATATGGACGGGTTTCCTACATTGTAAAAGACCAGAAGGCAGGGAATACCGATTACCTGGACAAACTGCTTGAAGCCGGTTGTACGACATCTTATAAGCGACACGTGCTGCGAGAGAACAAGGACACCGGTACGCATGAAGAACTGTTTGTGACAGTTCACTATCTGATGTATAAAGCTGAAGATACTATGTTCGATGCTCCGACTGTTGAAGAAGGGGTAAGCGATGCGTGCAACGTGGAAACAGATGCCCTTATTGAAGTGGCATTAAGTATGGACGAAGGCGACTGGAAGCGATACTTCTACTTCCCCTTGAAAACCGCCGGCCCCTTTTCCGTCAACCTGGTAGACTTCATCCAGAATGACCTGGAAGAAGCTTTTAAAGAGCTTGTGAGTGACCCGGACAGCGGAGTGACCTACATTGATGAGGAAGAGAGCTACTACATCCAGTTCTTTAATCCCGTAGGAGATGCCGAGGAACTGAGTTTCAGGACCTTGTCCGAGCTTTTCCACAACATCGTTGGCATTCGTTTTGTACAGATGGACAATCGTATCGTGAAAAGAAAACCATAATATACGTATCAATTAAATAGCGCCAAAGCGCCTATTCAGGAGTAATTCAATGCTCTCGAATAGGCGCTTTTTTTGCCACAAGGAGGGAGATTTATGGCGCATACATATACAAATCGCTGGGACCTTGCTTTTGCGGCCCCATATGTCAATAAAAACGGTCTTATCTACCGTCCCGGCTTCAACGAGGTTGTAGGAGAAACGATAGAGGATGGGCCTGATTGGTTCAAACGATTTTCATGGTTCAAAGATGACATCCCTTATTTGCCTCAAAGTGCTCCTGTGCTGGAGCGCTTGATTGAAGAGGATAAGGTTGAACCCAAAGACCAAAATTCGAACGAACTTGTTATTAGATATAACGTCTGCCAGCAATGTTCTCGAGAATTCCCGGCCAAAACAGCAAATAAGAGATTTTGCCCGGAGTGTGCTGAAGAAAGAAAACGTGAGGCGGACCGATATGCGTGGCTTAGAAGAAAAGAAAGAAACAAGAAAGGAAAGACACGAAAGAAGAAAGAGCTGAGCTTTATGGCCGCTTGCGACAACACAGAAGATGAGTTCATTGGAAAAACCTTTGGCTCACTTCATATTGTTGCACTTGCAAAAAAACGAAGTGCCAGCTCTCTTTACGTTTGCAGATGTGAGTGCGGCGAAGAGTTTGTTGCTTATAAAAGCGCTATCCTGTCGCAAACCATTCAGATGTGTCCCTCTTGCATAAACAAATTTGCCGGGTATGAAAAGTATCTGTCCAACAAAGAAATGACAGATACGTCCGGCCGAAGCAAAGTCATGCTTATGGGTAGAATGAGCGGTTTTTTGACCGCAAAAGGGAAAATCAACGAATCCCTTGTGCTATGTAACTGCGGATGCGGAAAACGCATCGTTGTGCCAGTAAAAGATTTTCTGGAAGGTTCTGTTTCGAGTTGTGGATGCGAGGAAGACGACATTGAACTACACACCAAACGCCCCTGTATCCATGAAGGAGAAACTTTTGGACATGTAACGCTTCTCATGGCTACAGCCAAATACAAATACGAGGGTGCTGGACAAAGGCACAGCGCCTCACAGTGGTTTAAATGCCGATGTGACTGTGGAAGAGAATTTTATATTTCTCGCAGCACGTTCTTCGGAAAATCAAAAAGAAAAATGTTCAGCTGCGGCTGCAAGAAACATCTGGAGGAAAATAATGAGCAGAATATGTGAAGCCTTATGCCCGGAAATGTATGAAAACCCGGTATTGCATATTGCCCCTAAAATAAATACACCGAAGAAAGTAAAAAAGACCGAAGCGCCCGTACACGTCGCCGTTGTGACATCAAAAACGTCGTTGACCATGCGCCAATATGCGTTTTTCCTGATGAAAAACTACCCAAACGTCGACATCGGCCGCCAGCGCCTTTACAACTGGTTTCGACATGAAGGCATCATCCCTCAGAATTCCAGAATTCCTGATAAAAGATATGTAAAAGAAGGACTTTTTGAGGTGAGATACGCTGACACCATGTCGCCAAACCGATATGAAGCGGTCGCTATGATTTCCCCTAAAGGACAGCAGGTTTTTACCCGCAGTATCCTTAACGCGTTTCAAAAAAAGACTGCTTAAAATCAAGCCATCCCTTTGCGGGGGATGGCTTTTTATTTGCCTTATCAGGACAAAATGTGATATAATATAGGAAAATCAAAGACGACCATGATATTCTGTTTTGCTTTTCGCTGTTAAAATACGAAAGATAGGTACAATGGGATATAAGAAAACATACAACCCATTTTGGCGCTACGAAAATACCAAAATGGGTTTCTGTTTTTCCAAGCTAATGCTTAGGAGGAGAAAAATGAGCAATGTGAAGATTCACCTGCCTATACAAGGGCTCCATAACTGGGGGATTGAATATAACTACGAACCCTGCGACCGCTCAGATTCTGACGCAAACACGTTTGCTCAAACGGTAAATCAGATACGAAAGGACTTTCCTGGGATTTGGTTCCATCAAACTGGCGCTACCATTGAAAGCCATGAAATTGGATTTCGGGGGTATCAGTTTTTTGAATACTGGGGGCCAAACGAAGAAGATGAGACCAAGGAGATGGCGGCCAGGGTTGCCGCTGTACTTGGATGTCTTGTAGAAAATTAAATGTGGAGGTGTTAAAATGCAAAATACTCAACAAGGTAAGATATTTGTAAAAAACCCTGATATGCTTCTGTCTTGGTATGGGAGCATCCCATACGATGAAGCTAAAAAAACCGAAAACTACATTAACGAATCCCTCAAAAACGAAATCCCATTCTCAAAAGAGGCGGTGTCAGCTGCTTTCAGACAATACGCGATGACCGGACTAACTCAAACATTTGAGTCGAGATGGCCAGAACATCACAAAGAAAGCACGCTGCTTCTCAAAACATTCCTCGACTATTATCAAAAAGGGATTGAGATAAGATGTGGACTTTGGCTTGAAAACCAAATTGCGTACATCTATATGGGTAATAAAAAAACGGGGTTTGTGTTTGTGGAACCAGAACGCTGGTTTGAATTTATCCCAGACGAAGACTTTTCTGATGTCAGCCCAGCAGAGTTGCAAGCGTTAAAAGCCCCCAATATGGAAGACGGAGCAACGGCCGGCATTATACCGTTGTCGCAAAAGAACCTGACAAAAAATAGTGTTGGCTCAAAACTTGCCAGTAAAGAAGCTGATATTTCTGCTCTTAACGAAGAGATTCGAAAAGTTGAAAGGGGCGAAACAGAAGAACTTGCTGCGCTCAAAGCAAAGATAGAAGAGATGAAGCAAGAGCTGTGGCGTAAAAAAGATGCTATGCTTTCCGAACTGAATGCAAAAATGGAAGAGATGGAGGAACAAAAGGAAAAACTGGAAAACCAAATCTATCTTCTCGAGTCTCAAATTTTTGCGATTCAATGTTATGCTGGCGAAACAGTCAATTTCGTTGCTTTACGCACCGGTAAGGAAGCGGACGAAGCAGAACCTGTTGTTATACACCAAAAGCTCAGATATCTCGATGAAGAGCTTGGTAAACTGGCTTCGCTTTATGAAATCCAGTGGAACGAAATGGGCCTGTTCGAAGAGTTTTTAAAACACAGCCCACTTGCCCTTGATACTTTTGCCCCAAATACTCGCTGCGTTGTACTGATAAGGGTAAGTCGTACCGGAAAAACTCTTGGCGCGGCAAATAAGCCTGGATATGAAAATATGCTTGAGCAGTACGACTATTTTCACGGTTCCACAGTTGGTATCCTGATTCGAAACGGCGATAACCTTTATCTCGGATGGACAGATGAGGACCACATTAAGATTGAAGACAACCTCGTTAACAATGTTGTGGACCTTGATGGAGAAATTGCCCCTGAGCATTTCACCTTTGAAAGCGACCGTAAAGCTTTCTTGAAAAGAAAAAAAGCCCACCGCAAAAAGGTAATGTCCGATATTTTGTCGCGCATCTTTGTATCCAATATTCTTCAGGGTATCGTAGACAATTCCAATATTCTCAAACTCCCGGAAGGAACACGCTTCGATAAAGAGTCACCGTATATCAAATATGCTTTGGCTGACGCTTGGCTTGAAGATAACCGCTTCGGTTCTTTTGGCAAAATCATTGCGAAGTGTAATGAACGCGTCACAATGGGAGATACAATTCTTACCGTACAGAGACTCGTTCCGGAACATGACCGTTTCTGGGGAAGTAACTCCTGGGCGAATGCAAACCGCCCGTGGGAAAATTCTCGTGGCAGAGGCGACGCCAATCGCACACACGATTGCAGCGTAAGCGATTGTACCCTTTACAAGGTAAACTTGGTTGAGTATGATGAGCCGCAGCAGATGGTTCGTTATCGCTTCCGTGTGCCGACTATTACTGGAGAGCCGAGTGAAGATAAATGGCAGTATAGTGAGATTGAAGAAAAATACTGGGAAGAACCTGAAGAAGGAGGGAATAAAGAATTTGTCCTCTCTTATTCAAAACAGATTCGGCATGTTTTTGTCTCGGTAGAGAAAGAAGAGAATTGGCGCCGCTATGGTATGCCATATTCCCGCCCGCCCAGAGCAAACTTTGAACTCTATCAGAATGAATATATCAATCTAACCTACATGAATTCTGTTTGGCTCAATTGGGCAATCACACAGAAAAAATTAGGGGATTGGAAAATTGGCGGTCAAGACGTAGATTACGCTTATGGTATACGATATCTTAAAACCGCTATGGATTTTGTTCGCAAAAGAGAAGAACAGGAGAAGGCTCTACTGGACGCTATCGACCCCAAAATTTGCGAATGCAAAGATTGGCCATTAAAACTGACGGAGTGGAAGCTGGAAAAAAGCGTCCGTGAGATGAACGAGTATCAAGCAAGAAGATTTGCGAAGTCGTTTATCGGACGTTGACTATCCCCGAAAAAGTGAGACTATTTTAATAATCAATACAAAAAGGCGAATTTCGTACCACGTAAGTGGCGCGAGGTTCGCCTTTTTTGTTTTGAAATAGAAATGTTAGGAGAAGAAGAAATATGAATCAAAATCAAAAAATCACGGAACTCGCTCAAAATTTCCGCAGTCAATCTGAGAACCACACAGAAGGAGCTGTCCTGAGTAATTCGGTAAATGGCTTTTTCCTCAGCTATTGGGATTCTGGAGCGGTGTTTAAAGCGCCTTGTTGCGTAAATCCTGAAAGCAAAGAGGTGTTCAGCATTATGTATGTTGGACACCCGGGCGATAATGACGAGCTTATAAATGAAGCTGTCGAAATCGACGAGCTCGAATACGATGTCACCAACATCGACGAAATCATCGAGCTTGAAAGCCGCAAAGATGCGTATTACAAGCTTTTGGAAGTGAAAAAACAAAGCGGTTACTGGTACTCGACAGAAGGCAAAAGTTTGGAGAAAGCACTTAAATCTGTTAATCCAAGAAGAAAGGGAAAGTAAAATGGATGGGTATTATTCAATGGGCCTTTGCGGCCTTGCTATTACGCTTGAAGCGAACAGTGAAAGTGTCCAATATGAGCTTGTAGGAACAGATAAAGGCTCATACATTCATCGTTCCAAGATTTATTACACGGCAAATGGACGACCGTACTTCTTGGCATTCGGGAAAAGAGTCCATTTGGATGAATGTTTGAACTTAAATATTTAATTCTGCATATACAAACAGGACAAAATATGATATAATATAAGAAAGTAAAAAATAAGGGAGGACATTAAAATGCCCTATATTATCGCTGGCGCTATCGTGCTTCTCATTATCCTGATTGTTGGCACGGGGTACAAAAAGGCCCCGCCCGATACAGCATTTCTTATCTCTGGTATGAGGAGAAAAATCGTTATCGGCAAAGCCACGATTCGAATTCCGTTCCTGGAACGCCTTGACCGCCTGAGCCTGAAGCTTGTCCCGGTCGACGTAAAAACCTCAACTGCGGTGCCTACTGCGGATTACATCAACATCTCTGTAGATGCTGTGGTAAACGTAAAGGTCTCCGACAAAGAAGAGCTGATTCGACTTGCTGCCCAGAACTTCCTGAACCAGGATTCCGAATATATCGGCGCTGTTGCCAGAGAGGTCCTGGAAGGTAACATGCGTGAGATTGTGGGCAAAATGCGCTTGGCCGAAATGGTTTCTGACCGTCAGAAGTTTGCTGAATTGGTTCGAGCGAACGCCGAACCCGATTTGGCCGCCATGGGTCTGGATATCGTTTCTTTCAATGTCCAGAATTTCAATGACAACAACGGCGTAATTGAAGACCTGGGTATCGACAACATCTCCCAGATTAAGAAAAATGCCGCGATTGCCAAGGCACAGGCCGACAAGGAAATTGCTGTGGCAAAAGCCGAAGCTGACCGTCAGGCCAATGATGCTCGAGTAAATTCTGACCGCGAAATTGCCAAACAGAATAACCAGCTGGCTCTGGAACGCTCCGCTCTGAAGGAGAAAGAAGATACCGCTCGCGCTCGAGCCGATGCTGCATATGAAATCCAGAAGCAGGAGCAGCGCAAAGTTATCGACGTGGCATCTGCTGAAGCCGACATTGCGGCTCAGACTAAGCAGGTCGAACTCAAGGCTCGCGAAGCCGAGGTTGCTGAGCAGGAGCTGAACGCCCGCATCAAGAAGCAGGCCGACGCAGACCTGTATCAGCGTCAGAAAGAAGCTGAAGCTAAAAAGTTCGAGATGGAACGTGCAGCTGAAGCTGAAAAATACAAAAAGGCTCAGGAAGCCGAAGGTATCCGTCTGGTCGGTGAAGCTGAAGCTGACGCTATTCGACAGAAAGGTCTGGCTGAAGCCGAGGCTATGGAAAAGAAAGCTGAGGCATACCAGAAGTATACTGGCGCTGCCGTTGCAGAAATGCTCATCAATGTGCTGCCTCAGGTTGCAGAACAGATTGCTCAGCCGCTGTCTGCCATTGACAAAGTCACCATTATTGGTGGCGGCGAGGGCGCCGGCAGCGGTGTCGGCTCGGTTGCTGACGGTGTTCCCATGGTAATGGGGAAACTGTTCGAGTCCATGAAAGCCGCCACTGGTATTGACCTGAGCGAAATCGTGCGCGCTGACAGCTACGATGCCAAAGTGAAACGCGAAATTACCATTTCCGGCGCCGTGCCGGTAGAAGCTGCTACACAGGCAGATGCTCCCGACCACGAAGGTGAAAAGGAACCCTCTGCTGATACGCAGTAATCAAAAAGTGGGAGGCGCGAGCCTCCCACTTATACATATATGCTAATTCGCAATTTAACGAACCACCACAGCTGATTTAAAGAAAATATTCCTGCTTGGAACTTGGCCGTACGCCTGCATATGGATGACAGAAACTTCCAGTACCGGAAAACTTTCGGCCACTTTTTCATTGTGATAGAAAAAAGTAAGGAAATTTTTCAGCCTATTATTTTGGAAAAAGATGCAGAGGCGAGTTAATTCATAGAACAGAAACTAAAAAAGGAAATTTGAATTTGAAAAGAACATCTATTAAAGCCATTCTTCTGTGTTGCATGACAGCTAATCATATCGCAATGGTATTCAGACCGCAAGAACCTCTCTACTCTTTTCTTATGTGTATCGGAATGATATGTATGCCGCTGTTTTCCTTGTTCCTTGCAGAGGGATTTGAGTTTACGAGAGACCGAAAAAAATATGGGGCAAGAATATTGTTTTTTGCAATCATTTCCCATTTTGCATTCAAGCTGGCTTTCCCGGAGGAATGCCCGATAACCAGTGTTATGACAACACTTTATATTTCGTTCTTATTGCTTTGGGTAATTCATTCAAATACCAACAGAGTAACTAAAAATCTATTGGCCATTGGATTGCTTTTTCTATCATTACCTTGCGACTGGGGACTTTGCGCTCCGCTGTGGGTTCTCGCTTTTGACTATTTCAAAGAGAAGGGAAAACAAATAATTGCTTTCTTAGCAATAGGATTTGGATATGCGGCCGCATGGTCTTTCATCATGAAACCAAACCCTTATATTTTCGCTTTTGTTCTTGCAACGCCAATTATTTATATGTATAACGGCCGGCAGGGGAAATCTTCGCCGTTCGTTCGAAGCATATTCTATATATATTATCCATTGCACCTGTTTGTTCTTGGTGCAATCAGATTGGGGGTACAAATATGGTCGTAAAATATGGAGAAATCCTTGAAGTGAATGAGGATGGTTCTGTTGTAATCGTTGTGCCGATGGGCAAAGACGCGTACATCATTGACCGCCAGCAAATTGAGGAATGCGAGGTGCGCTTTAAGGACGGAAGAAAGATATCTCCTTCGCAGAGAAAATATATCTATTCTCTCCTCAATGCGATTGCAGAGTATACGGGCGAGTCGACAGGTGTAATAAAGGAAACAATGAAAGAAGGATTTGCCAAACAAATGGGGATATCCCCGGATTTCAGCCTGAGCAATGTAGATATGACGCTGGCAAATAACTTCCTGGACTTCCTAACAGAAATGGTCTTGGAAAACGATATCCCAACCAAATATCCGATTTCGGAAATGAGCGGAGATATAGGGCGTTACGTATATGGATGTTGTGTCAGAAACAGATGCTGTATCTACAACAAACCCGGCAGACTTGTGAATCTCTCGAGGCCCGAACAGCCGATAGAAGTGGGGGATTATATTCTTCCGTTGTCAAAAGAGGCAGAAACTGAACTGAATAGGGTCGGAATCCAAAATTTTCGACAAACACATCATATTCAGCCGGTCAAGGCCGATTCTTATCTCGTAAGCAAGCTTAAACTTCAAAAGACAGCTTAACAAAAAAAACGCAATGCAAAAAAACGCATTGCGTTTTTTCTTGTTTTCCCCCGAAAATCAAATATTCTTAAAATCAGAAAATATCTGTTAGGCGTCTAAAGAGGGCAGGCTTTTGGTGCGTTGACAGCCTATTTTCATGCAAATATAAGAAACTTGAGAAGGAGAGATGCCATGACTAAGACAAAATCTTTTAGCCATATCATCGCATGTATGCTTGCGGTTGTTATGGTTCTGTCGTGCCTCTGTGTTCCTGCGTTTGCTGCACCTCATCCCGATGAGGGTATGCTGCCCACGAAAGAGGTAACTCCGGTTGGCACGAAGTCTTTCTACAAAATCGACGGCGACGTCGTTGTCTACTCTGACATCGACGACGGCAGCGGCTGGACGGCTGTTCCTTCCGCTTATATCACTGGCAGCAGCTACAATAAAGGCAATGTTGCCTACGGCGCTTATATCGTGGGCGGAGATGAGGTCATCTTTGTCCCCCTGAGCGAGTGCCATGAGACCGAGTCGGGAGACTACGAATACTATCATGGCACGAAAGACAGCGCTACTGTTTCTAAAGATGTTGACACTGCCACAAACGAAGACCCGACAATGGGTACAGATTTCTACCTGCACGTTGAGAACGGCATCGACCCCGATGGTCCGAGCAAAGAGGACCAGGTTATCGGCGGAACGGATGACCCTCGCGTTTCCTACGAGTTCACAATCCGTACCAAGTCTGCTTACCAGCTGAACGCTACAGTTCCTATGTACGTGTGCATGTATGGCTATCGTGGAACCGGTACAGTTGTTACCCCTTCCAGCGACGCCTACAAGCTCAAGAACTACTCCACTGTCAATATGTCTGACAATGCCACCATTGTTGACATCGTTAAGCTGACCAAGTATGCCCAGATTCTGGACACTGAGCACTCCGATGAGAACATCGTTGCTATCGCTTACAACCCAACAGACGGCAAGTACATCTGGTGGTACAGCATGCCTGAAGACGCTGATTTTGAAGCAAAAGAAGCTGAGGGCTGGATTGTCAACCGCGATGTAACTGACAAGAAACTGAACGCTTCTGGCGAATGCTACGTAATCTACATCGACGACGCTTGGGACTTCAAGGCCAGCGGCGTTCTGGAAGACGTAACTCTGCGTCAGACAGTTGACCGTGTTGATGAGGACCATCCCCTGAGCGAAAACCTCGTATTCGGCGAATGGGACTTCGGCAAAACTCCTATCGTTGGTGCCTCCATCGAAGGTGGTGAGAACGAAGGCCTCGCTATCAAGGTTACTGAGCTCCAGGCTGTTCCTGCAACATGGCGAATTGTTCCTGTAAGCACTGGTATCTCTGATATCCGTCGTGGCGAGCTGGCTATGAGCATCGCTCCTACGAAGGCTATCGAAGACGCTTCCGCTATTGACCTGGCAAAATGCAGCGCACCAATCGACATCACTGAGCGCGGTTGGTTCATGGACGCTCCTGAAATCGGTGCCGACGGCGAAACTGTCGACGTTCCGACTGAGCTGCCTCTCATCACTTCTGCCCGCATGGCTGGCGGTAATGTCAACCCCGCAGGCTGCACAAGTGTTGTCCGTGTAATCTACACGGTCACTCCGATGTTCAGCATCAACGATGGCCAGACTGGCACTGTTGGCGCTGACGCTGTGACAAGCAACCGTGCTGCGTAACCCTTAAGGGTTTCCATTTATACCCCCGGGACCTGCCTCCCGGGGATATACCTTTCAACTGTAGTGGCCTCCTCGTGGCGAAAGGTGGATACGGAATATCCGGCTAACAACTACAACTTTGGCTTGCGTTTCAAAAGCAATGCGAGCCGGCTCTATTTTGCAGGAAAGCTGATAGCTTGCGATAACCTGAAAACTTAAGAAAGGAGAGTCGGCTTGTGTAGCCGACGGAAAAAAAGATGCAAGACAATGAACTCATGACAACTCCCGAAGCTGTGGAAACACCGAAACGAAAGAAGGGAAAACTTGCGGTAATTATTGCCGTTATTGTTGCTCTGCTTGTTCTCGTGTTCGGCGGGCTGTTCCTTTACAGCAAGCAAAACGATGACCTTGCCAGCCTGGAAAATGAGGTAAAGGCAGAATTGGGCCAGCTGGAAAACAAAAGCAATGATGAAGTTCAGGCGGCCCTGAACGAAATCATCGAAGAAGGCACAATTCGTGTTTCTATCAACATGAACCCAGTATTCCCAACTGGCGAATCCAACGGAACTCTTCAGCTCGAAAACCACCCCAATAACCACTACAATCTGCGCTGTGTAATTACGGCAGATACAAACGGAGATGGGGAAGAAGAAGAGCTGTACCACTCAGGTCTCATGCCCGTCAACTCCCACATTCAGGAAGATGTCTTGAGCGTGGACCTTGACAAGGGTGAATATCCGGCAACTGCCACATTCACCGCATACGACGTGGACACAGATAAAGAAGTGGGCGTTGTTGTTGCCCAAATTCGTATCTCAGTCCTCAACTAATGAAAAGGAGTGAGCGCCATGAAAACCAAAGCTTTTCGAAAGGTGTCGGCAGCACTTATGGCAATCATGCTCGTATTTGGGGCTTTTTCGATGACTGCCTTTGCTGAGGAGCTCCCGATTGACATTCCGACGCCGGACAAGGCAACTGTTTCTGAGGAAACAGATAAGGCCACAAACGAAGACCCCGACATGGGGACGAAGTTCTATATGTACATTCCCCCTGATGTAGTGCCCAACGACTATCCCCAGATGGGCGATGAAGGAATCTCCGCACAATGGTTTCTTGCTGGAGCCGTTGTAAGTGGATTGGCTTATCTCGGGGCGACCGCATATGCCCATGGCGGAAAAAAAGAAGCTGTCGCGTAAAGCGGCGAAAGCTTTCAGTTACGCGGCCCTTTTCGTCTTCTGCTTTTTCAGCCTTGCGGCTACCGGCAAATTGTATGGTACTTGGAAAACCAACGAAACCAACAATACGCTGCGTGAGCTCAAGGCTGATTTTGTTGATACGGGAAAAGAGGACGAATGGACGCCGGAACTTCTGAACATAAATGAAGACTATGTCGGCTGGCTGACTGTGTATGGTACAGGAGCAGACGGTCCGGTTGTGCAAGGGGAAGACAACAACGAATACCTTCGCAAAGATTTCTATGGGAACTATCTGGTAGCAGGGACGTTCTTTATGGATGAAATGGTCGATGTGATGGACGAAACAGGGAATCGTATCATCTATGGGCACATGATGAACGATAACACGATGTTCGGAAGTTTCAAACAGTATAAAAACCTTGAATTCTTCAAGAAAAACAACATCATCCGCTGGGAAGACCGATTCGGAGAAAGCTATTATAAGCTTTTTGCCGCACTCCTTGTTTCCGGTTCTGCAACCAATACAAACTATCTCAACATCCAACAATGGGCTGGACATCTGGATGAGGAACAAACCCAAGAGATGCTTCAAACCTTAAAAGACAGAGCCTATCTCTACCAAGAAGACCCATTTAGAGGAGAAGGGCAATACATCTTCCTTGTCACATGCGAATATTCACAATATAAAGGAAAGCTTGTACTTGTCGGGGAAAAGCTCTGATTAACGCCCGGTCTAACCGGGCGTTTTTTTACTCTTAACGATACATATACATAAAATTTGATTACCTAAACAGGACAAAATATGATATAATATAAGCCGAGCAATCTGTGGAAGGAGGAAGACTTTGAAAAATGAAACAAATATATACTTCTGAAATCTTCACAGATTTCTTTAACCATGTTATAGCTGCAAATAATAACGGTAAAGAGTCATTGTATATCATGGCTACCGATGGAGCGAAAAAATACCCAAAACTAATTCGATGCGATAGCAAATCCTCCATCACGGTTGACCGAGTCGTAGACGGAAAAGAGTATTTGGCCTGGAATAAAATAATTCCAGATGTCGCTTCAAAAAAACTCGAAATGTTCTTCTCTATGAATTCCTTTTTTGGAGAGAGAAACACAAATAAAATTCATAGCCTACAAAATTGCTGGGTAGATATTGATAATCATAACAATGCAGTTACTTTTGAAATGGCAAAAAGTTTTTGCCAAGACTTGCTCTGGAGATTAAAACATGATGAAATCCCTCTGCCTTATTGCGTATTTACCGGCAGAGGAATCCACCTTTTTTGGCCTTTAATCCCGTGCGAAAAGAAATACCTTCCTGCATGGTCATGCGTGCAAAAAGCCCTTATAGACTATGTTAAAGGGATTATAGAAGAGCTGGATTATATGGAAGGCTGGGAAGTCGATTCAAAAGTTCAGGATGTAGCGAGAATCATGCGTGTTCCCGGGACATTTAATAAATCAGCTCGCGTTTGGACACGATTTATTACTAACGAGCACGGAACCCCAAGTACAATCGAACAGCTCTGTGATGCTTTTTCTATTACAGAAGAAGATACCAAGAAGGAAAAGCGTGTCCTTAGAGGGCTACAAACAAATATGTCCTCGTCAGCAACAAGCGAAGACATCTCGGCCGCTGAGCAAAGGCTAATTGCCCTCTATGAATTTGCGGAGAGAAGGGAAATGAACCTGGAGGGCATCCGCAATACATTTACAACCATCTTGGCAAGCACTCTTGCAGTAATCGACCCCTCTACGGCAGCACAGAAAACATTGGCGTTCTGCAAAAAACTTCAGCCCGCACAACCAATTTGCGAAATTACAGCTACAATCGCATGCTGCCTTCGCTATCAATATAAATGGAAAAACGAGACTATTGCCGAAAGACTTGGTATGACTCGTGAAGAGTACAGCCTCTTTACAAAAATTCGTGTAAAGAAGGCTTGTTTAAGTGCGCTCAAAAAGAGAACAAAGAACAAAACAAGAAACGAAGCAAGAGCTTTGCGCAGAAAAAAGAAGGAGAGCCTTTACAATCAAATTCCTGTTTTATTTGTGCAGGGATACTCTTATTCTGAAATTGCAAAACAACTCGGGGTAAGCCTGAGCACAGTGAAAAGACACGCGCAGGCTCTTTTAAGACGTTCGAGAAACGCGCTTGTAAAAAAATACAGAAATCAAAAAAACAAAGAGACGGTCGCTCGCATCAGGGATGGCCGTATTTCGGCATGCCTGGCAAATTGCAGGGGAAAACAAAAGAACACAAAAAACGAAAAGAAAAGCCATGCGCTTCTTTTTTTGGAAAAAGTGGTGTCAAAACGGTGCGTAAATAAATATTCTATAGGCCCCATTCTAAGATACGGGCTTCAAGACGCTCAGCTTTTGCTTCCTGATTCCCTCTAATATCTTCAAGCTTGTTCGAATGAGCACCATTTGCTTTTTCTGACAGGTTTTATGAAAGTTTGAAAAATGTGGACAATATGGACAAAATCTGATATAATATAAGTAAGCGCATGAAAGCGTTTAATAAACAAAGGAGGTGTTTCTCGATGTTCAAGAAACTCGCGTGCATTGGACTGTCGGCTGTAATGGCCGTTTCCTTGGTTGCGTGCGGCGGGGATAAAACCCCCAGTTCTTCGGCAACGGAGCTTACCGATGAGGTAATGACCACGTCTCTTGAGGCTATGGCAGATGAGCTGGAGCTGCATATGAAGGAATCCGACCCCAATGTCGATGTGATGTTTGTTGTCGCCGAAGATGGCAGCTGCAAGCTCGTAGCTGTTTCCAAGGGAGAAACAGAGGATGTTGAGCTGGAGCTGAATACAGCAGAATCTGTTGGAGATATGTTCGCAGCATATCAGGAAGCCGGATTCCTGTCTGAAGCCGGTGAGGTCCTCGGTTTCCCCGAACTGCCTGAAGTGGACGAAAGCGAACCCGCTGAATCTACGCCGGCCGAATCTTCTGTAAGTCAGGAAGAAATTCTTGCTACTACTGATTTGAACGGCGAAGACAATCAGATTGCTGGGTTCCCCGGTGAAGGCGCCGTTGACGCCGGCGATGTTGAAATCGACCTTGGCGAAAGCGAAGTTGCTTCGGAGTCTTCCAGCACTGTTGTAGAATAACAACAACCCCCTTCTTGAAAGAGAAGGGGTTACATATGGCTATCAGCCATAAGTATAGATAAGGAGATTATGCAGATGAAAAAGATTATTGCGGTTGTCATGGCCGCAGCGATGGCTCTTGCTATGACAGCCTGTGCTCCCGCAGAAGGCTCTTCCACCAACACGGAAGAGGATACCGTAAACTACAGCTACGGGCTTACAGAAGACGGATATTACGAAGGAGTGTCTTTGTCAGATTGCGTTAAGCTGCCGGAAAACTACAAGGAGATTGTGGTTTCCGAGGCGAACATTGCGCCTACTGAAGAACACTGGGAAGCATACCGTACTTCTGTTGCAAGCAAAATTGGTGAAAAGAAGGAACTGACTGATGCAGCAGCCGAAAACGGGAGCTTTGTGACAATTGATTTTGTCGGAAAGGTTGACGGAAAAGAATTTACGGGCGGCAGCGCATCCGATATTGACCTTCAGATTGGGAGCGGCCAGTATCTCAAAGAGTTTGAAAGCGGCATCGTTGGCCATAAAGCAGGGGATACATTTGATGTCGAAGTCGTTTTCCCTGAGGGATATGGAAGCACAACTGACGTTGATGGAAACGAAATGGACTTAAGCGGCAAAACTGCTGTTTTTGCTATCACTTTGAAATCCGTCAACGAGTATACGCTTTCAGATGAAGCTGTTGCCGATTACTTCTCTGTTTACAACGAAGATAAGCCAGATGATGAAAAGGTGACGACGATTGATGGCATGAAGGAAAACTTCATGACGGATTACTACAACACAATGCTTCGAAACACAGTTGTTAACACACTGACAGAAGCTTGCAACATCGAAAGTGTCCCCGAAGCTGTAATGGACGCATATATGCATGTTGAAATGGAACTGGTGGAGTTTAACGCAGCTTCCGCAGGGCTTTCGGCAGAAACTCTTGTGCAGATGAACGGCTTTGAGTCACTGGAAGCATATGAAGAGTATATCAAAGAAAACTCTATTAACTCCATCAAAAGCCAGTTAGCCCTTCTTGCCATTGCAGAAAAAGAAGGCATTGTATACGACGCAGAATCCTGCCGAGACACTTTCCAGGGTGAACCTGATGAACTGATTGCAATGTACGGCAAAGGATATGTTTCGCAGAATGTTATTTGCTCCAAAGTGATTAACATGCTGACCGAAGCGGCTGTTGTCGAATAATCGTCTTTAACAAACAGGGGGTATTTTATTGTTTGCAAAAACTTTTTTGTTCAATGAGGACCCCATGACCGCCACGGATAAAATCCCTGGCGGTTTTTTTGATATGGTCCTCACTCGTCTTCCAAGTATTCAAGAAACAGAACACTGGAATTCGCCCATACCTCTCAATGACTATGTCGAACTGAAAAAAGAAAGATATGAGCGCGACAATTTCTTTAAGCTTATGTATGTTTCCGGTGCCACAGCTCTTCAGACAAGGGTTCTGTGGGATGACCTTCATCAGGAAGGACTGTGGAAAAAAATAAAGAAAATTCTTAAACCGGATGGTACAGTTATTATTCTTTCTTCAGGGCAAAACACAATGGCTGTAGAAAAGAACAACCAGTTCCCATTGCGCAACATCCATAATTGGCATAAAGCAAATAATCCAAAAGAAGTGGATGAAATAGAAAAAATTCTTGTTTTTTCTTTGTTTACTCCATGTGAAAAAACAAAATCGCCGCTGCCTCAGGAATTGATGTATCCGGCCGAATACAGAAATATTGGGAAAGAAAACGGAAAGCTTCCTGTGATTTTATGTAAAAGGTTGATTGAAACATACACTTTGCCAGGACAGCGTATTCTTGATATAAATATGACGGACGACTCATTTTTAAAGGCGTGTCGGAATACCGGACGACATTTTACTGGAATTAAACGCAAATAGTATGGACATACGGGATAATATGTGATATAATATAAGCGTAGGGAAACCTACAACATTTCATTTTTCATTTTTTTCCTTCCAGCAGAGGGGGAGAAAACCTCCTCTGCATACATATTTGTAAAGCCGGCCAAGAAAGCCACTGTATGAGCCGTGGACAAATGGCCGGTTTTTTTTAAATATGGAGAATATCAAATGCACCGCTTCGAAAGAGATGCAGAGATATAAAACCACAAACACAAAAGGAGAATAAGCCATGAAAGATAAAAAAGATAAAGTGCAGGTAATGCTGATTCTTTTTGTCGTAATCGGCGCCCTTGTGTTCAGTATTGCTGGTTTTGTTGGAGCATTCAGAGATAAATCTTCAGATACCATTCCGCCAGTTTCCGATTCGAGCGCTTCTCAAGCAAGTTCTTCTCAAAGTAAGCCAGAGAGTATTTTGCCGCCAGATTCACAGGAAACAGAATCAGAAGAAACCGCGAATTCGCAGGATTCATCTGCTCCACAGGACAGTTCATATGAACAAGGGCTATCGGATAACGAAGCAAGCGATTTGCTCGCAACTCTCTATGGTTCGGACATGTTTGGCGCTGAGCAGCCCAAGGATTTGCTGGAAAATGAAGAGTTTATGACAGCTCTTCAAGAATATGGGATGACGGAGGAAGAAATCCGAGCGGCCATTAACGAAATGCAGATAGCATTCGAAGAGAGTAACGGCTAAAAACAATAGGTCGCCTTGTGCGGCCTATTTTTTATAAAGGAGAAGAGCATGGATAAATCGAATAAAGAACTATTGGCAGCTATAGAGAAAACGGCGAGAAAGCAAAGGTCGTTTACCCTAAGCAGCCTATCAGAGGTCTTCCCAAAAGACGATAGACACAGCAAGGCAATAACAGCTTTTTTTGAATCAGCTATAGTAAAGCAAAACGGCGGGCGTGGACGCTGCGTCCCGACTGGTCAACGCGGAGGAACAAAAAAATATAGCGAAGTAGCTTCTCTACTGGAAAAAGGGTATGCGGTATACGTGGAGCTTGTTGATGTAGAGCGCTTAACAGGTTATCTGCTGCCGGGAGAAGGCATGCGAGCGCAAATAATCAGCATCGAGGAATTTCATCTACCGGAACCGTGCGGATTGGCTCAAAAAACGTTCAGTCCAATCATTCGTTTTACTCTTGATTTTTCCGGTTTTAATAAGTACAATAAACACTTAGCGAGCGCAATTGATTACCCCAAAAAGAATGGAGAAATTCACACCGTTTCTCTTATGAATTCTTCGGAGTACCCTGAAGATGAAAAAATTCAGTTAGAAACATTTGGGACACTGTCTTCAAATATTACACCATTCAACGTGATTGGGGTCACCTGTTGCCGATGATTTCACAAAAAACACATTTTCTTATGCTACAATAAAAAAATTCCCCTAATCAGTAGACAAAACGGACTGAATGTGATATAATATAAGCATAGGGAGGAGACAACTTCTCTTAAACAAAGTTTATTATTTTTTTCACTATAAAAGGAGGATTTCAAGTGAAACTCAAGAAGATTGTTTCTGTGGTAGTTGCCGTTTGCATGGCTGCGGCACTGACCGCGTGCGGAAGCGTCAATATCGAAAAGATTGGCCTTCCCGAAAAGATGGATATGGTCGCGGGCGAGACCGTGAAGCTGGATGTGACTTTTGAGGCCGGCGAAGCCAAAGAGGAAGATGTTCAGAAGGCTACTGAGGGCCTGGAGCTCACATGGGTATCCAGCGACGAAAAGGTGGCCACGGTTGACGCTGAAGGCAATGTGACTGCGGTTGAGGCTGGCGAAGCGGATGTTACTCTGACCGCCAAATCCGAGAAGACTGAGCTGAGCGCTACCTGCCACATCACCGTTACTGCTCCGGAAAAGGAAATCGAGCCGACCAAGGTTGCAATGGACTCCGATGGTATGGACGCTCTTCAGGCGATGAAGGATTCCGGCGTTGTCGTTCCTGAGAATGTTGACCCCGAGACCCTGACCTGGGCATCCAGCGATGAGGCTGTCGCTACGGTTGATGAGAATGGCCACATCACTCCGGTTGGCACTGGCGAGTGTGTAATCACTGTAACTGGCGCTTTCCTGGCTGACGACACGGCCGCTGCATCCAACATGAGCTACAAGGGCACTGCAAATATTGTGTTCCTGAGCGCTACCCCCAAGAATGAAGTTGTTACCACTCAGGAAACTGAGGGCAATATGTGGTCCGCTGAGCTGCGCATCGTAGTTTGCGAGACGCTGGAAGAAGACGGCCAGGAAGTTGACAAGACCGATAAGGATACCACTAACGATAAGAACACCACAACCGGTGATAAAAATACCACAACTGGCGATAAGAACACTGGTTCCAATAACGGTTCTACTTCCACTGGAGGTGGCACTACAAACGGTGGTAACAATGGTGGCTCGACCTCTACTGGAGGCGGGAACACAAGTGGTGGTAACAACAACGCCGGCACTGGCAACAACCCCAATGAGGGTGGTGCCGCTGGCGGTGACGGAAACCAGGTCGTTCCTGGCGACGGCAGCTGGGCTGAGAACGGTGGGGATGCAACTCCTGGCGACCAGGTAATCCCTCCCGAACCCGTTCCAGAGTCGACTCCGGCTCCGCAGGCGCCCGCAGATAACGCCGGCACTGGCAACAACCCCAATGAGGGTGGTGCTGCTGGCGGAGACGGAAACCAGGTTGTTCCTGGCGACGGCAGCTGGGCTGAAAATGGTGGAGACGCAACTCCTGGCGACCAGGTGATTCCTCCTCCTCCGACATTCTAAGCATAATTAGAGACAGGCTTTTGCCTGTCTCTTTTTTTGATTGATTTGGATTTGGGGACGGATGGGATTTGGGACGGATACAAAATGGTTTGGGGACAGATGTGAGTAGAATAGTGATAAATAAAAAACAGCAATGTGTAGAAAGTAATCAAATAAAAACACTCCATATCGCAATTTAGCGAATGGAGTGTTAGTTTTTTAAGACGGAATTGGCCCGTATTCTCGATGCATTGCAGAGACCGAAACTACCCATTGTTTCCCAAATTTACAGACATCCACTCCGTTTACAAGTTTCCCATAAGTTATTGCCTTACGCAGCGTGCTTTCATTTAAGCCCCAAAGCTCAGTTGCATCACTAAGCGCCAAGAGCCCATCAAATGGAGTGCCAATCTGAACGCCATGTTCCCAAAGTTCATCACAGCTTAAATCCAATTGGTCATTCCAAACAATGCCATACCCTCCGGTATCAACTGTAACACAGGAAAATTCCTCGGGATGTTCTTTAAGGTGTAAGAATGATGGAATGTTTACAAACAAAGGCGCCATATCATACAACTTAGTAACACCTTCGTAGAACTGAACATTCAATTTAAAATCATTTAATGGGAATACATTTTTGATTTTATGAAACATAGCTATCCTCCTCATTCAAGCGGTGGAATCTTTTTAAACTCCTGCGTATTCCAAATTTCAAGTAGTGTTGCTTTGTGAATTTGAGCCCATTCTCGCACCATAGCCAGAGCTTTTGGCGGCAAATAGCCATCAAGTACCTCTCCGGTCGAAAAATCAATAGCTGCGACATCTTCGTTATAAATAGCGTGAATATGCGGAGGGTTATGTTCGTTTTGCAAAAAATACATTCTGATAATAATTCCGTAAAACCTCGATAATACCGGCACTTTATCCACATCCTTTCAGTAATATCATATCACGATATCGTGATTACAGTCAATATCTTCTGTTTTTTCCTTAAGCCCGCTTTATTGATATGTCTTCTCAATTTGTGAAACGATTTCTCGGCCGCGCCCCTCATTTACATTGCCAAAACGGACAATATATGATATAATATAAGAAAATGCAAGGGAATGAGGTGATATATATGTTTTAGAAGAATGCAAAACAACTTCAGATTGGCACAAAAAGAAAGCATCTTGTTTTACCCCGAAAAACGAGAATACTTGAGATGTGCAGGAAATTTCCATCGTGTACATGGAGCGGTGTTTTAAACGCGGAAGCGAATGAAACAAATGCGCTATGTGCGCTCGCTCCAAATTTGAATGAAAGGAGACATAGAATGGAAAATCGAAAGAAAACCTTTGGCAGAAAAGCACTTTCGTTCGTCCTGGCAGCTTGTATGCTCGTGACAACATTTGCCCCAACTATGGCTACAGTTGCGTATGCAGAAGATGCCGGGACATCGTTGGTGACGTCAAGCGTTCCTACGGTCGATGAAGGCAATGCCGTAAAAGTTGACGATACGGGAACAGCAACCCAGCCAGAGGCAGACTCATCTGCTGATGATAAGTCGGATGCGAACAGCAATTCGCAGCCACCAGACAGTTCTTCAAGCAGTTCTGCAACGGACTCGTCAAGTAGTTCAACAACAGACTCTTCAAGCAGCTCGTCAAGTGACTCTTCCGATGTATCGTCTTCAGAATCTCAGGACCAAGGCACAGATTCGTCTGTACCAACGGACCCAGATTCCGGCTCTGACAGTTCGTCTGAGCCAACGGAAGGAGAGGACGCTTCATCTTCTGAACCAAGCTCTGAACCCGAGGAGGGAGAGGAAACCGGCGATGAGGATACAGAGGAAAATCCTGCCGAAGAATTCGTTGCCTTGACAGTAATGGACCCTGAAACAGGAGCAACCATTATTGCTGAAGTTGGCGACGAAGTAACCCTTAATGTCGGCCTGAACAGGGACGACGTAGCTGTTGGATATCAATGGCAGCGCATGCAGCTTCCTCTTCCTGAAAAGGAAACAGAGCCTGTAGAGCCTGTATTCGATTATCCGGAAGGTTCTCCGACCTGGTACGCGTTTCCATTGGAAGGTGTAACAGAATCAGAGGCCTTAAGCCAGAACCCAGACGCCAAATGGAACGGCATTGAAATGTATTTCGCGGCAGTTGAAGCACTGGATGCAATCGGTGCAGATAGCAGCAATGTTTCTTTTGCTTGGAAAACTCCTAACTATGCTCTCGATGGATATGAAATCATCGCTGATAATACCGATGGAACCGTCAAGCTCTATGCAGAAAAGGACGACCAGCGATATACAGCTGTTTTGAATGCAGAGGGAAAATTTGAATTTTCTGAAACAGCAGAAGCGACCCCTGAATCCATTGTGGAAAACACATGGGTTGATGTGGAAGGGGCCACAGAGCCTTCTTACACATTTACTGTTACAGAAGAAGACCACTACGCACAGTATCGCCTTAAGGTAACAATCCTTGATGAAGAATATCTTTCCAAGTGCATCGAAATCCTTGAGGAGCAAGGCGTAGAGCTTACAGAAGAACAGAAAGCTGAACAACAAAGCCTTTACTCTGTTGTGATGCAGGTTGAGTCTGCTATTCGGGAAGAAGATTTCGCTCCCGTAGAAACAGATGCAGGAACCATGGCGATGGCTTCCTTCTTTGCTGTTGACAGCAAGCCTTATTTGTCTGAGGACGGCCAATGGATTTGTGGCTTAAGTGGTAATTATCAATATATCACTGAAGATACGTATAGCCGCGCAATGCAGTGGTATAAAGAGAGTAAAATCACTTGGCCACAGTTTAACTATTATTGGACCTATCTCGGCGCAGGTGGTTGGAAAGATACTTTTACAGCAAACGTCCTTGACGAAAATGGCTTTCCAACTGGCCAACTGCGAACCTATAACGGGTTTAATTTGACAGATGGCAAGCTCGAAGTTGCATCTGAATGGTATGGGAAAACAGTGTATTTTCGTGTTTCTGGAAGCAGCAGTTACACACCAATTAAAATTCCGGCATATACGGAATTGACAGGTGTTGGTGATAAATATGACGAGGCAGCCTCTGGTACAAAATACAAAAAAGCGATTACACTGCTGAATCCATATCCAGCTGATACGCCAGCTATGTACAGCAACTTCATTTCATTCGTGTCGAAAAACGGCTGGCTTCTTGAAAGAAATGAAAATGGTGACTTTACAAACAACCTGACAGATAACCATATCAGAGTGTATGCTTTGGATGCAGTTAGCTTCAACGCAGACCCTCAGAGATATATGGTAGACGCTGAAGGAAACTATCGTATGGATAGTGTTGCCTGGGGTGTATGTACAGGACAGGAACCGGACATCTCCGGTAAAGCGTACTGGGTGCTGAAAGACTTCATCAATGAAGGCTATGGTTTCCTGACGGGACACGATACGATGTATGCTTATCCCGGTGCATACTATGATGCACTTGGAGTTGATATGGACGAAAGCTCTATCGACCCCAATGACGGTACAACGTGGTATTATGACATCAACTCTTGGATGCCAGGAACCACAGCAACGGACCCGAATGGAAACAAGAGCACAACCCGTGGCGGACATTTCTATATGAATGAACTCATGGGTACAAACGCTGGTAACGTTTATTCTAAAACAGTTGTCCCATCTGATGCTCCCAGCTTGATTCTTTCAACTGGTGGTTCTCATGGAATTTACGGCAAAATGGCGATGTACGGCTCTGAACGACTGAATGTTGTTCAAATCGGATTTTCCGCTGAACTTGCTCAACAGAATCCTCGTTATCGCACCCCAACAAACTATCCTTATGCGTTTTCTATTGGTGAAACACAGTTTGGTAAACCATTAACTGTGCCTTTTACTCACACCAATGGGCAGGCGGCATTTGGTAACATCTGGGTAAATTACACGGGTGAAAACCTTGGTAGTGTTCAATGGGGCGGATACAAAGACCCTCTCTATTGGACAATCGACGGAAAAACTGGAACAAACAATTTCTATCTTACCGGTGATGGAAACTACCTGATGAACCAGATTGGCCATTTGCCAACAAACGCAGCATCAGCTCACGAATCAACACTGTTTGCAAACTCTGTTATGTATGTTTCACAGCGCAAGCAATGTGAAATCTGCGCTGCGAACCAGCATGACCAGCAAACATCTCACTTCGTACGCCGTGTAAGTGCGGCAAACTCAGATGCCGTTTTGACTGCTTTGCAGAACGGCGGCAGCTACTGGTATCCGATTGATGGCTGCTATCAGCTTACAGAGGATATCGAACTCCCAGAAGATTGGACACCCATCAAAGGATTTAAAGGCCATTGGAACAGCGATGTTTACGATGTAACCTTGAATTCCAAAGGAACGCCGCTTCTGGCTAATGATTCCGCTGACGGACTGTCCGGCTGGAATCTCGGAACCGACAAAAACAAAGGTACGGTCAACGTGTTTGACGAAAACATGAACCGTTCCACAGGTGTAGCCCGTGTACTGGGCGACCTGAACGATTTGTTCGGTACAACCAACTACAACTACGCTGGGTATGTAGTTAAGTTCCTCGGAACAGACAACCCGAAATACATGCAGCCCGGAGAAGAGTACACATGTACTGTCAATACGGACAGCAAATATGTTGTTTCGAACCTGCCCTGCGTATACAACGAGCTGGGACGTTTTGGCGTACTGAACGCCAGAGTCTACAAACCAGATGGAACAGAAGTAACCGAGTACGGAACAATCCGTGCAAACGTTCCTGTTGACTTCTGGGACAACGACATGACAACGCCCCTTTACCTTGGTAGTTTTGGCGCTGAACCCGCAAACGACTACACCACTTATGAATCTGCTCAAAGCATTTTTAAAGCGGTTGGCGTTTCTTCTGACAATCTTCGTGTAGACCGTTGGGAATACTCAACAGATGCAGGAAAGACATGGCAGACTGTTCCAGAAGACTGGGATTATACGTTGAATAACGTAGTTCAGGAACCCGGAACAGAAGTTGGTGAAGCTGATAACTACATCGCATACACCACTCTGACTTTGAACAAAACCAACCCTGCATGGGATGGATATAAGTTCAGAGCAGTATTCGCAAACGACCATGGAGAATGGAACTCCTACTGCTATTACTGGAAAGGCGGCGTAGCCTCCAATACTCAGTTTAGCGGAAGCAAAGAGGAGTGGGTGGCCAAAACAGATATGACCGGAACGCTGAGCGTTAATCTGTGGCCGGCATATGCTGAACAGAGCCCTGACCAAACCATTAACGAAAGCGATTCTGCCACATTCCGTGCTTACGGACTGGCGCTTGACGATGGAACAAAGATTTCTGTCAGATGGCAGTATTCGACACCGAAATATGTCACTTCTGGTGGAGAAGAGGTGTTCGATTGGCACTATATCGACGAAGACAATGAGTTTGGCGGAATTCAGACCATCAACACCAAGTCTCCGGTCGAAACAACTCCTACAGAGCTTGATTATGCCCTGCATGGAGTAGCTCCGAACAACAACCTGGATTTGTTCCATGAAAAGGCCAAATTCCATGGTGTTGAAACCAAGCTGACTGTCAACAAAGTTGACATCACTCAAAGCGGAACCCATTTCCGTGCCGAGTTTAAGGCAACCACAGAATACGGAACAGAGTATATCTGGTACAGCAACATTGCGGATGATTTCAATGGTTCCTGGGATACTGATTCCGGTAACTTTGGAAACTTCAAACGTGAAGCTGTTGAGAACAACAGCAACGAGATGAAGGTAATCCCTCCGGATTTGAACCTCGTCACTACAAAGTCTGCTGACTTTACTGAAGGTGCTGTCAACCAAGACTTGATGACGCCTGATGAATACGGCCAGACATTGCTGTTGAAAACACTGACATCTTCCGTCGCAAATGGCACAGCGGTATATCGTGCAGAAATCTACTACCGTCCAACGGAAATGAAACCCGAGGCGGCTTGGCAGTATATGACGTACCAAGACCGTGTTGCAAGACCATGGAGTACCGAAGTCGCTAACGCACTCGGCTATGGCGGAGTAAAAGTTGGCGTAGTAAACTCTGACCCTGTACCCGCAACATTGAATGGCGAAGGCAACTGGATGATGTACACAAGTACAATGACCATCAGCAATGCTCCGCTGTCAATGTACAACCCTGAAACACTGCTGAAGTATTACTTCCGCTGTGTCGCCACAACAAGCTATACTACTGTCAGAGGAACAAAGACCCTCGCTTCTACTGATAAGTGGGGCGGTCTGACTATGGACTACGCCATTGCTTTGTGGCACAACGGTGTTATGGAATATGATAACACCAACATCGTAAATGGCACTACGGTAACGGACGCCAAAGGCCTCCAGGTAGCAACGGCCGGTCATGAATATTCTGATTGGTACTATCCGAAGCTGTCTATCAGAGTGCCGAATGGACACCACGTCAACACCGCTATTGTTTACTTCGATGAGGCTGCTGGATTTAACAGCAAAGACTCTTTGATTGTAAACACCGCTGCAATCCAGGCTCTCGGCATCAGCGTGCAGGAGAATACTGGTAAAAAGATTGTTCTTGTTTCGACAACCGCGAACACGGTTGAAATTGAGACATGGCAGAAGGCTCTGCGTGAGTATATTGGATTCCGTTCTTACGATTCCGGCGCTGATTACTCATATGACAAAGTTGTTTCCGGAACGACCGGAGGCGGTGGCGTTAAGTGGGTAGTCGACGAAGCTCGTCTGGCCGGCTTGGTAATTGACCCAGCAACTGGCCACGCCTACAAACTGGTTACCTGGTCTAACCCCGTTGAGTGGAGCGTTGCAAAACAGGAAGCTCAGAAATATAACCAGGAACTCCAGATGTCCGGTCGTCTGGTAGAAATTTCTGACGCCAAGGAAAACGAGATTGTAAAAGCCGTCGCTGGCGGACGCAACGTCTGGCTGGGCGGATACAATCGTGGCGGCAGCTTCTACTGGGATTCCAATGCGGCCCCCGTCTCTTATCTGCCCTGGATTTCCGGCGCAGAAAAGGGAAACGCCAATCTTTATATGACCTCAAACGGTCAGTGGAACTCTGGTCCTGTTAATAAGACAGAAACCAAGACCTACACAAAGAACTTTGGCGGAACAAACTGGGCAGTCGCAAGTGGTAACGGACCCCTGTTCATCACATCTTCCACCGTCGATATTGCTCCTGCCGCATATCAGATTGATGTTGCGATTTCTGCATGGTCGAACGACACAGCCAGAGACTGCTTCTGGCGCGCCGACTACTATTCCAACGGATGGAAGAGAACAAATGAATACGCCACGATGGATAACCACAACCGCGTATTGACATTTAACGGAAACATCACAGCTGTTAACGTAACTGCTATTCAGGGCGCAACGGCTATTCCGTATACGTCACAGGTAAAGATTGACTCCGTAACGGCTCACATCAAAGAGACCGTAGTTGTCAAAAACAACCCTGTATATGCGGCCGTGATTGAATATGTACCTCAGTCTTTGGGCATGGTCGTTACAGACCACTCCGCAACAGATGATGCGGTCGTTGGTACTGACGCAGTCGTTCCTGATGAAAAACCAGGACAGATTGTCGTTGATATTGACGGTGATGCCAAGATTTATGACGGTACTCCAATCTATCCGTCCAAGTTCGAAGTGTCCGGACCGGATGGTGCAAACCGTAACCTGTTCGACATCACCTATACAGCTATTGAGCCTGATAACCATGCGGATTATACCGAAACCACAGTTCGTGGTGGTGATTATCAGAACTCTGGTGCTGTTAACGCAACCAAATATCACGCTAAGCTGACTCTTACCCAGGAAGCTATTGATGACGGATGGGTAATTGACGAAGCAAACAGCCAGCTTGAATGTGACCTCGTGATTTATCCGCGTCCCATCAACGTCTATAGCTACAACAACGCTAAGATTTATGATGGTTCAAGCGCAGGTATTATCAAAGACATTCAGTTCTCTGGTATGGATGCTGTCAGCGGCGTAATCCCTGGAGATAACGTACAGCTTACTACGACTACGGTAATGGGAAGCTACGTTAACAACGAAGGCCAGTTGGAGACGCATAACAGCAAAACCAACAATGGCGGAAACGAGTATAAAATGACTCGAAACGCTAAAATCAGCCCGTTGGATATTCTCCACAACGAAACTTCGGACCCGCACTACAACTACGTGCTCGGAACCGAAACCTATACAGGACCTATCAACCAGAAGGGCCTGTATGTTCACAGCTTGTATCTTGAGGACAAAGACAATCCTCGCAACGTCAAGACATACGATGGCAACAACACAGCCACTATCAGAGATATTCTGATTGATGGCATTGTGGCCGGCGACAAGATTGGCCTTAAACAGCCAACCATGAACGGAACGTATGCTACGGCAAATGCGGGCGAGAAGCTGGACTCCAATGGACAGGCGCTGCCGGACCGCTTGACTAAGCTGGATGAAAACATCATCACAGCAACGGAAAAAGCGGAACTCACAGGCAATGACTTTGGCGACTACTTTATCGAGCGTGAAGAGTATTCAGGCGCTATCTGCCGTGCTCTGCTTGAGGTTATTGTTCCAAATCATCGCTATATGTACGGAAGTGAAGGCCCCGGATATCCCACTTACGACGACGTTTATCGTCCGAATGTGCCAAGTGATTCTTGGATGAAGGTAGACGGACTTCAGGGCAACGACATTCTCGACCTTGATGAGAACTTCACTCTGGCAGCAAAAGACAAGAATGGAACACAGATTGAGTTCACTGACCGTACACCGGTTGGCGTATACCCAGTCGTTCCTGAAGGTCTTACCGAAACCAACTACCCTGTGCTCGGAAACTATCTGGTTTCCATTGTGAGTGGCAGAGTTGAGGTTTACCCACGTGAAATCGTTATCACAACGGCCGACACCGATTGGTACGTGAAGGATGAGGGAATTCCTCAGACACACGCTATCTTCGAAATGGTCAATGATGATGGCGAGACCTATAAGGGTATTGGCAACGATGCCGATAACGAATATGCCGACATTAAGCTCATTGGTGAGGACACCATCGCTAATACCATTTTGGTAGGCGGTGTAGCTCCCACAAAGGATGCCGAAGCGTCTGCAAAAGAGTTCGGAACTGGAGATACTCGTAAAACAGTTTTCCAGAACGGCAGCAACCTCCCTTATACGACACCGTGGTATGTTGGCGCTCCCGCTGTCTTCCTTGACATCGAAAGCGATACAACATTGTACCCCTGTGAATGGTGTGAAAACTACCATGGCTTTGAAATGGGCACTGAACACTGGAGAATCGGAGGATACAATCTGACGATTAACCAGGACCCTGAAAGCGGCAATACGCTGGATGTGGTTGAGGTTGAAAACCTGCTTGGAGAAATGGTAAAGAACTACGCCATCAGCTATGTTGATGGACAGCTCCGTGTCCACCCAGAACTCAGATTCCAGCTGAAAGCAACAGTTCCTCTCGAGGTATGTATGTACGGCTATGCCGGCGACGGTGAAGTCGTAGAGCCTGAGAATTACGGCATCACAAACTACTCTAACGGTGCTATCCAAATCACCGATATTGAAGTGAAAGATGACGGATGGAACATTGTTGACAAAGCACCTGCCGAACTGCTCCGTGGTGAAATGACCATGAAGATGAACGATACTCAGTTGGTGGTTGGCCACAACAAGCCAAGAAATCCAGACCAGTGGGTAATCAAGGCAGACGAGTCTGAAGATGATAGCGGTGTGCAAATGCTCATCCCGATGACCTGCTATATTGCTGGCGGCAACGTCAACGAGAAACAGGAAACGTATATCACACATGTGACATACACTATCGCTGAATACGGTGTTACCGTACCAGAGATTGACGGCGTTGAGCTGCCTGACTTCATCAACGGCAAACCAGTAACAGTTGACAAAAACAGCTGATACGACAGAAGGACCCCCTACGACAGGGGGTCCTTTTTTTATTGCACTTATCCGAAAAACCGATAATATGAAATCATATCAATGGATACAAGTATCTCAGGCGATAACGAAATTACCTGAGACGAATTTTTTCGGAGGTTGATTATGATAGATAATATCACAGACATTTTGGATATCATCGAAAACGCAGTTACCCTGAACGGGAACGAAGTTTTTGGTGGTGATAAACCAAATTCACTTATTGTCAAAGGAAACGAAGATGACGGCTACGACTATCGTGTGACGGTCGAGAAGGTGCCCAAATAACGCGAGTTTCCACCAAAAAGACAATGTGTGATATAAAATAAGGAAGACGGAAGGAGGTATCAGATATGCCTGAGCAGTTCACAACCATGATTACCTACGTCGAGCCGGGTGGCACGGAAAAGAAAATCCTCATCAAAACAGGCGCGAAGGTAACTCGCGAACACGCCGAGGTGTTTATGAAAAAGCTCTCCGAGCAGGGGCGCCCATATGAACGCCTTGTGGATATTCGCGATGTATCGGAGGAGTACAAATAAACAAGGACCCGGCTTTGCCGGGTCTTTTTTTTAATGGAGGATTTAATGAGTTTAGACAAATCAATTAAGTATGGCAAGGAAAAAAGAGTTCCATACAGGAAAGCAAAAGCAGTTGACAAAACATGCCGCAACCATGGAAGTTGCCCTTATTGCAAAAGCAATAGACTTCATAAATATCAGAAAAGACTTCTCTCAGCGAAAGACAAAGTAACCTTATTTTACATTGACAATACGGACAAAATATGATATAATATAAGTATCGTAAGAGGCTATTCCAACACTTCCTTCCGGATGAAAACTTTTGAAGAGTTCTTGCTTAGTGTTGAAGCTCTCCTCTTCGTTTTTTTGCTCACGGCTATACTAACACTTCCTTCTAAAAAAACAAGATGATATTTTTTTAGTGTTAGTGCTCTCCGCGACATTACATAGCACTTATGGTGCTTGGGCTACCGCCGTACAGCTGTATCCTTGTAATTGCCGCGCATTATGCGCGGCTTTTTCTTTTTTAGGAGGTATATATGAATAACGCAGTTATTGAGTTCCTTTTCAAATATCATCGAGGCGTAATCGCTCCTATGCCGGCCGGCAAAGACATTCCCTGTGTAGAGGAAAAGTATGTCTACTCCGCCAATCTGAAACTGTCTCAGGATGGCTTTACCATGAGCAAAGAGCTCATTGACGCTTGCCTTAAGGCATCCCACAAGGACTTCATGGCTTTCTGGGGAGTTCTCAGCAAAGTTGCGTCCAAACACAGAACTCTGATTGAGCGCACCAAGCCTATCTGGCCGAATTTCCCCACGGATGCGATGGAAGCGTCGTTGGTAGAGCTTTATGTAGTCAATCTTCTGCATTTCCTTTCTGCTGGCGAATGGGCGCCTGAATTCGATGTGACGAAGGTCGCTCCGGGCCTTATTATGCCCACGGCCTCTTTGAAGGTTGTTCCGGCAGCCAATGAGGATTCTGCGGCTGAGCTGGTCGCAGAGATGTACATGCGTAACGCTCCTCTGTCCGCTGAAGAAGCCGCAGATATTGCTGCTATGATGAAAAATGCGGATGTTGCTGGCAAAGTGTATACCTTGCTTCAGGGTAAGACCCTGAAGTGTAAAGAATCCATCGCTTTGTATGTGAAAGATATTTTCCCGTTCGGCAAAGCAGATGACGATACTGTTGTAAAACAGGTGAACTCTGCCCGAGATGTTCTGCGAATTGCAGCGGCCATGAGTGGGGGAGACGTTAGTCTCGCAACCGCGTCTCGCTATAAGAGCTTCAATCGAAACGAGCGCCGTTTCCTGCTTGACCTTATCGAGCACACTCCCTCTATCGCAGAGGCCATGTCCAAAAACAGGGAAGAGTGGAAACGCTTGGGAGAAAAACTTCATCCGGGCGAATATCGCGCAAAATATCCCAATACGTTTGCGGCTTTTTCCATGGTCCGTTCCAACGCATATATCGAAACGTTTGAAAGCAAACTCCAGCTGCTGATGAAGCAGCCGGTTCGGGTCATGGAGCTGTGCCAGCATATGGCCAAGAGACCGGGCATTTATGCTCGCAATCTTGATTTTGCGCTGCGTAACTGCAAGGACTTTTTCTCGGCCTATGCCGTCGTCTCGTATTTTGAAAGCGTTGCGGCGTCTGTGGACACCCGTGTCCTGATGCAGACGCTGAATCACTTCAGAAACTGTGATATCGGCATCCAAGTCGCAACCGGAAAGAAGTCTGGAGCCTCGACGCACATTAAAGAGAAAGAGGTTGCTTCGATTCCTAAGCAGATTATCGACGCGGTCGAAAAATCTCTGAGGAATGTTATCTCTTCTCAGATGAGAGCGTGCGCAGGGAAAAAGATTTATGTTGACCCCGATTCTATGAAGGGCCAGAAAATCGTTTTCCCTGTAAACGCCCGACAGATGAGCGTCGGAGAAAGAGTGTATTCTTCCGGCTCTGCAATGCCCATTCCTGCCGACATGGACATTGTCCGCGCCTTCCTTTATTGGAAGGGAGATGACAATGGCGGAAGAGGATATGATAGTGATATCGACCTCGACCTGTCTGTGATGTTCTTGGACGAACACTTCAATGCTGTTGATACCGTTGCCTACTTCAACCCTGCATGCCGCATTGTTGATGGCATCCATTCCGGCGATAGACGATACTCTGGGAAAAATGGCGCAGTCGAATACGTCGACTTCTCCCTCAATACTGCGCAGCAGAATGGGGTGAGCTATGCTGTTGTCGCGGTCAACTCCTATTCCGGTTCGATGTTTTCTGAGCTTGCTACTGCATTCTGCGGATGGATGAGCCGCGATGGCATGACCGGAGAGCAGTTTGAGCCGCAGACGGTTCAGAACCGTTTCGACCTTACCTCGAATAGCCGAGAGCAGGCGTCTGTTCTGATTGACATTGCAAACCGCAAATGCTTTATTGTCGACATGGCCTTGCATCAAATTGCAAGGTATGGCAATATCGCTGATGCGCAGAGCGAAATCGAGAGCATGGCCAAGTTCATTATTCAGGATAACAGCCTGACTTTGAACGAGGTTTTGGAAATGACCGGTCACGTGGTTGCTTCCCCTGAAGAGGCGGAGGTTATTATCACCGAAAATGGTGATTTCAGCACTCTCGAGAACGCTCCTCGCATCCTCAATCCTTGGGATGTAACTGCCATTTCCGAACTGGTATTGCCTGGTTCCGCTGAATAAGCGGGACTGGTAAATCCCCGAAAAAGCAATACAATCATAGATACAACAAGTATCGAACGCAGAATCTCGAATACCGCAAATGCGGGTTCGGGTTCTGCGTTTTTTTGTTGAATTTTTTCAAGGAGAAAAAACATATGAAAAACGAAACCATAGCTGTGCTCGGGGAAATTCGCAAGACCAGCCGTCCTTTGTATGAGGCGTTAATGCTTGCGGGAGGCGATATGTCTACGTTCTCCTTGCTGCGAGAAGTAAAAAAACAGTTGGATTATGGCGGCTTTGACGTCCACATCTACACTCTCATGGAGAAGGATATTCTCAGAGGGAACTTTGATGTTATCTATGTCGACGCCAGAATCGTTGGGGAAGACCCCAAGAGAATGAAAGCACAGAAGCGACTCGAAAAAATTCGCATCGAGTCAAACAAGATGAAAAATTCCGGCGTTCCACTGGAAAAAATCATCATGGATATTTGATAAAGGAGGAGTAGAAATGCGTGTATCCAACAGACGAAAAGACCTTGCAGCAAGCAAGAGAATGGAACAGGTGATGAGTGCTGTGTACGCGAAGTTTGGCTGGCAGGAGTTGCGACCATGTAATTCAGAGCTGGACAAACGAGGGGTAGACATTGTTCTGAAAACAGGCGATGAAACTATATTGGCTGATGAAAAAGCCGCGACCAGTTACTGGAATCGTGATTTAAAAACATATTCTTGCGAGCTGTCTTGCGAAAGGACAAAAGGCGGGTATGGGTGGTTTGCGAAGGAGAGCAACTCGTATATGTTGAACACCCACATTATTTTTATCTGGGTGAAAGCGCTTGAGAAAGAACTCATCCATATCTCATCTATTCGCTTTTTAATTGTGGATAAGCATATACTGCAAAAGTATTTTGAGATGGCCGTCGGCCTGAATGCAGATGAAGATACCAAGACATACTTGGGAAGGTTGGAATGGGATGAGAACGGGAAGCACATCATCAATGAAGATGTATATTTGAAAAAATGCGATATTTACCCCGAATTTCCCATCAACGTAATTTTTTCCGAAAGCATTCTCCGCTATCTTGCCGATGAACACTTTGAACTTTCCAGGTTTGAAGTCAGAGACGCTTTGAGAGCGGCAAAACAGCAGAGAACGATGTAAGTAGAGATGGCCGCCATACCCGGCGGTCGTCTTAATATAATTTTGAGAGGTAAAATATGAAGAAAGAAGAACAGATGAAAATTCTGCAAGAACTGCTATCAACAGCAGACTGCGGTATCCACGCAGAATCCGAAGATTTTGATGATGCGAAGTTTTTTGTCCAAGAGGGCAGTATTCTGTGGATATACCATGACGAAGATGCTCCCGAGGAAAACACCGTTTGTTGTTACGAACTCTATGTCGAAAGCTTTGTCTCCATGCTGAAAAATGTTTTGGAGGAAAATGACGACACCGGCAGCCTGTTTGACATCATGGAGGAACAGTGTTCGTCTCATGTCGCGGCCACGGCCGAAAATCCTCTGCATGAAAAGTTAGAGAATATTTATTCCAGCAACGACGGCTTTGTTGGAAGCGGCCGAAACAAGAACACGCTCCACGAACTTATCAACGCTGTGTACTGTGGACTTCAGTATAGTGATATATCCGAGGCTCCGTATGACGATGCCTTTTTCGTCGACAACGATGCGAAATATGTCACATGGATGTACTTTAATCCAGACAGCAGCGCAGGCGGACAATTTGTGAACAACGGAGTTTCCTTTGCGCAGATTTTGGAAGCGGCAAAAAGAAACACAGCTGAAGATTTCTTCAGCTATCTCGGAAGTGTTGCTTACCAAACGCTGGAAGATATCGGGACTGTTGAGTTCGAAGCTGAGAAGCATGCGTTTTTACAAAAGCCGGACTTCGAAAATCTCACAGAGAAAACAATGAGGTCTTTGATAGCAGCGGCAAAAGGCGGTGAAAAGCATGAATAAGGTGTTTTACAGAATACGGCCGAGAAAGCCCACTGCGTAAGCTGTGGGATGAAAGGCCGCGTTGTTTTTGTATCTGTTTTATGATATAATATATACATGAAAACAGGATATAGAAAAACTAAAACCACTGTTTCAATGGTCAATTATCATTTTGTTTTTTGCCCACGCTATCGGAGAAAGATTTTCCTGATAAATGGTGTTGAAGCTCGATTCAAAGAACTTGTGCATCAAATCTGTGAGCAAAACGACATTGATATTTTGGCGTTAGAGTGTCATATTGACCATTGCCATTTATTCGTAAACTGTCCGCCAAAGCTGTCCCCGGCAGATGTTATGCGAATCGTTAAATCAAATACCGGCTTGGCTTTGAGAAAAGAATTCTCCGAATTTGCCAAAGTGCCGAATATGTGGACGAGAAGCTATTTTGTTTCCACTGCTGGAAGTGTCAGTAATGATATTATTCAACGGTATATCGAAACGCAAAAAACAAGAAGTTGACTCTCAGAAGGAGGTGGCAAAATGCGTACTGTCATCAAGACCTACAAATTCAAATTGTACAAAAACAAAAAGAACAGGCATCTGGATGACGGTATCAACATTGCCGCTTCCATTTGGAATTACTGTATTGCGATGCACCGCAGATACTACCGTCTATACGGAAAACACCTTTCCGCCAACAGGTTGATGAAACACATCACGAAGGTCAAGAAAACACTTCATCCGGAGTGGCAGTCTCTCGGCAGCCAAGCTATTCAGGATGTTGTCCAGCGGGTCGACCGCTCCTACAAAGCGTTCTTTGACCACGTGAAGCAAAAGCGTCACGGCAGGAAGTCGCCGCCCTCGTTCAAAAAGAGAAGCCGGTATTCCAGCTTCACGCTCAAGCAGGCGGGGTACGCCTTCCATGCTGATAACAAAGTCACCATCATGGGACGGGAATACAAATACTGCAAATCCCGTTCCATGGAGGGGACCATCAAAACGCTCACCGTGAAGCGCAATGCGCTGGGAGAAATCTATCTCATTGTCGTCACCCGGCAGGAGTGCAACGACATCCTTCCACGAGCAGGTAAAGCTGTCGGGATGGATTTCGGTTTGAAGCACTTCCTCAATTTGGATGACGGGTCTGCGATAGATTCACCCCAGTGGTATAAGGCTTCACTCAAAGAACTGCGAGCAGCTCACCGTGCGGTATCCCGCTGCCAGAAGGGCAGCCGAAACCGCCGGCGTGCGATTCGTAACTTGGAGCGCATCTGCCAGCGCATCAGCAACCGCAGGCGCGATTGGTTCTTCAAGCTGGCAAATCAGCTTGTTGAAGAGTACGCCATCATCTGCATCGAAGACCTCAATCTCGATGGGATGAAGCGCCTGTGGGGACGAAAGACTTCCGACCTTGCTTTCGCTGAGTTCGTCGCTATCCTTGAGTGGGTGGCCAGCAACGCCGGTTCCACCGTCGTGAAAATCGACAGGTGGGCGCCTTCCAGTAAGGCTTGCCATGTGTGTGGGACGTTGAATACTAACCTCACGCTCAAGCAGCGCAACTGGGAATGCGATTGCTGCCATACCAATTTGGATAGAGATACGAACGCAGCTATCAACATCAAACGGATGGGGCTGGCCAAGTTGGGCATCTCCGCCTGAAAGAAAATCTATGTGGGCGGGGCATCGTCCACTGTGGAGGAGCGGTAAGACTGGGTCAGCCAGCAGCTCCGTTGAAGCACAATCTCACAGCGCAGCGGGAAGAATCCCACTGCGTGAGCTGTGGGAGTATGTCAAATTGTTGACCAGGAATTCAGCGTAGAGCTGGTAAGCGGCCGATTCGTCAAATGTCATCTGACCATCGGCGCGTTGAGCCGCACTAAGGCTTCTCGATTGGTCGCCGGTGCTAAGCGCTCCAAGCTGTTTTATCTTGGCTCTACCAAGACTCAGGGAGTGGACATTCGACTGGGCGACCGCGTCATCAAGGTTCACGAGTTTGAGCGAATCTGGAAAAGTGTCCCGCATCCGGCATACAACTACCTTGTGGGTGAAGTCCACATCATCGACCCCAAAGCTGGCGATTTCACTACGACCAACAACAAGGGCGATATCAACCTGAAGGACGACAACTGGGAGCGCTTGTTCGAAGCTGTTCGCGATATCTATGTGCCCAAACAGTCAAGGGCGCGGAACCTTTCCGAAGTTGCCTGCGAGCGCTATATCGAGCTGGTAAAGACAGTGTCTGTTGCCAAGATGCTGCCGCCTGTGACGAAGCGTTTCGTTCCTTTCGCCGGCTCAGAAGTCAGCCTGCTTCTTTCCACAGCAAACGGGGAAGTGCAGTTTTTCAACTTCCAGGCCAGCGGGAATCCGATGGTCCACATTGCGAACACCCGTCAGCAGTGGGATGGCTTGGTTTTGGAAGGCTTGCAGCCTACTGTCGCAAAGGTTTACGCCAAGAACGTGAACAGCGTTCACAAGGACCTTGTTCGGCAGCTTTGCGACAAGATGACCGCCGCCAAAGACCCGCTCACGGGCGAATGCCGCAAATACAACATCGAACTCCACGATATTTCTGAGCTTCTGAACTAACCAAGACGGGCGGAGGATTACCTCCGCCCGTTTCTTGTTTTACCCCGAAAAACAAGAATAATAGAGCATATAAAATCAATCAAACACCGAATTCGGAGCATCGAAAATGCACCGAATCGGTGTTTTTTTGTTTTTAAATTACATAACTGCGTAAGTCCTTACCGAAAGGAAGGCAGCGGAAGGAGTAACTTATGAAAGAAAGAATCGAAAACCTCATTCTCGCCCTTAACACCACTTTTGACGACCCTGACGACCGTGAAATCCGTGTGGAATATGTCAAAGATATGCTTAGCGAATGTGCCCGCTACGTCCATAAAGTGGTCGGCATGGAACAGAACATCTAGATGGCGCGCTTTCGTATGGAGCCCTGTGAGTATCGAGAGTACGTCATGAGCCTCGACACCTCTCGTCGCATTCTCCACAATGCGCTTATGGGAAGCATTGATGTTTGCAACCGTATGTGCGCTAAGATGGAACTGCCTTTGATTGCGCCGGATGTCAATGCGGACGAACGCGAAACTTACAGCAATTTTGCCTTCAAAGTAGTTGAAGAATACTTCAATGAAGAGGTGAAAAAGTAAGATTTTATGGTATTCTATATTAAGGGGGAGGTGGTAAGTTGGAGCTTGAGATGTTAAGCAAAGCAATGTCTGACGGTTCTCCTGACGAGAGTCTGTACAAAGAGTGCCTCTACGAAATGCTTGAGGGCTGCGCTGACTATGTACGCGCAGTTATTAAGATGGAGGGGTATCGTACTATCGCCTATGAAAATGGGCGAGAGTTCCGGGAAAAAGTGGCAGCGCTGGACAAAACTCGCACAATTGTCCACGATGGTCTCATCAGCAAAATCCAAGTCGTGAATCGAATCTGCAAAAAAATCGGTATAAACCCTATCTGCGATGACAACATCCCTCGTGCAGAATATGGTGATATCGCAATTGACATCGTAAAAAAGTTGTTTGACCAACGTGTACGATGAAAAAAAGGCCTCCCGCAAGGGAGGTCTTTTTTCTTGTTCCTCCCCGAAAAATAAATAAGATTGAAATTACTTAAGAATCGGATTGGAATTGTGCGAACCGCAAATATTCTACCGATTCTAAAACATAGAAAAGGAGAAAAAGATATGAACTATATCATCAATCGCGATGGAAATACTATTCCATTTAGAATCGAAAAAATCACAAATGCCGTGAAAAAGGCGCTCGATGCTGTCGGCGTTGAAGAGAGCAAAGCGGACATTACCGCGCAGGGTATCGCAAAAGAAGTTTCCGACAAACTGGAACTCGACATGAAAGGGAAGATGCCCGGGGTCGAGGATATTCAGGACTATGTCGAAAACGCTCTGATTGCCAACAACCTTGCTGATGCGGCCAAAGCCTATATCGTATATCGAAGAAAACATCAGCTGATGCGTGAAAGCTCTTCCGGCCTCAACGCACAGCTCAAAGAGCTTTTTGATTCATCCTCAATCGAGTCTGACCTCAAACGTGACAACGCGAACATCGACGGCGATTCCGCGATGGGCACAATGCTTCAGGTTGGCGCAGCGGCCAGCAAATCATTTTATGCGGCCAATTATCTGACGGACGAGGAAAGAGCAGCAAATCAAAGCGGAGATATCCATATCCACGATTTCGACTTCTATGCTCTTACTGAAACCTGCTGCCAGATTGATTTCAAGGCTTTGGCTGAAAGAGGCTTTTCCACCGGTCACGGTTTTATCCGTCCGCCGAAGAGCATTCAGAGCTACGCGGCTTTGGCCTGTATCGCTATTCAGTCAAACCAGAACGACCAACACGGCGGCCAGAGCATTCCGAACTTTGACTATGCTATGGCAGAAGGCGTAAAAAAATCTTTCGAAAAGATTATGAAGCGCCGCATTGCCGAAGCCATTGAGGAGCAGGGTATCTGGGGAGACGAAAATGTAAACTGGGAATCTCTGAGCCTTGAAAAACAGTCAGAATTGGCGAGTCTGAAGGCTGAAGAGGTTATGACAAAAATGAGTTCTCCCATCGGCCTGGAAGCAGCCGAAAAAGCTCATGTTCACTACGAGCTCGGCTGCCGTATGGCAACTGTATGCCGTCCGCTGATTTTCGATAGGGAAATCGCAAATGAGTATACGGCAATCGCAAAATTCATCTGCCTGCACGCAATCAAGGATATTCGCAGGGATACCCACCAGGCAATGGAGAGTCTCATCCACAATCTCAACAGCATGCACAGCCGTGCCGGCGCTCAGGTGCCGTTCAGTTCTTTGAATTACGGCACTGATACCAGCGCAGAAGGACGCATGGTTATTCATCAGCTGCTCCTGGCTACGGATGAAGGTCTGGGAAACGGCGAAACGCCTATTTTCCCGATTCAGATTTTCAAGGTAAAAGAGGGCGTCAACTATAACGAAGGAGACCCCAATTACGACCTGTTTAAGCTGAGCATGAAAGTCAGCGCAAAACGCCTGTTCCCGAACTACGTGTTCCTCGATGCCCCGTTCAATCTCCAGTATTATGTTCCGGGCCATCCCGAAACGGAAGTCGCCACGATGGGGTGCCGCACTCGTGTGATGGGAAACGTCCACAATCCGGCAACCGTTGATGAAAATGGCGAATATCATCCGAACGGAGAAATCGCTTATGGAAGAGGCAACTTGAGCTTTACTTCCATCAATCTTCCTCGCTTGGCTATTATGGCCAATGGTGACGAAAAGAAATTCTTTGAGTCTTTGGAGAATATGATGGAGCTCGTTTATCGCCAGCTGCTGCACCGCTTGGCCATTCAGTCCAACCGTCGTGTATACAATTACCCGTTCCTTATGGGGCAGGGTGTGTGGCTCGACAGTGAAAAACTGAGAGTAACCGATAAAGTTGGAGAGGTTTTGAAAAACGGAAGCCTGTCCATTGGGTTTATCGGCTTGGCCGAAACACTGGTAGCCCTGTATGGGCATCACCATGGTGAAAGCGACGAAATGCAGCAGAAAGGCTTGGCAATTATCAAGTTCATGCGTGATTTCTGCGACAACAAAGCAAATGAGACAAAACTCAACTTCACGCTGCTGGCAACGCCGGCCGAAGGGCTGTCTGGGTATTTTGTCCGTAAGGATAAAAAACTGTTCGGAGAAATCCCGGGAGTGACAGACAAGGAATACTACACAAACAGTTTCCATATTCCCGTATACTATGAAGTCTCCGCTTTCGAGAAAATCAAAAAAGAGGCCCCGTATCATGCCCTCTGCAACGCCGGCCATATCAGTTATGTTGAATTGGACGGCGATGTTTCCAACAACCTGGAAGCGTTCGAAGCGGTTGTTCGCTGCATGCACGACGCAGGAATCGGTTACGGGTCCATTAACCACCCCGTTGACCGCGACCCCGTGTGCGGCTATGTTGGCATCATCGGTGATGTATGCCCTCGTTGCGGCCGTCACGAAGGTGAAGGGTTGAGCGAAGAAAAATTGGCAGAACTGCGCAAGCAGTATCCCAATATGCCTACATTCGTAGGTGTGATTTGACCAATGACCGTGGGTGCTGTGCGCATCCACGGTTTTTTCCATAGGAGGCACAATACATGGATAACGTGCAAAGATATATAGAAAATGAGAAATTAGCCTATTATGTACTGAAAAAATCCTTTCCGGCCCTGGTTGCCGATGAAGATATGATTCAGGAGGCTAAAGCAGGTTTATGGAAAGCATGTGTTACATTTCGTGAAGAAAAGGGATTTAATTTCTCCTCTTATGCCTACAAAGTGATTTATAACGCTATCCTTTTAGTGCTTAGAAAGAACGCTTATCGCATCGAGGGGCGTTCGGATGTTACAATGCTTTCTATCCATCAACCGATTAACCCGGATGAGCCGGAATCGACCTTTGAAGATATTTTGCTGGGTCAGGAGGATTACGAATACAGAAAAGCTGAGCAAAACGACTTTATTCGCCAGACTTTAACCGCAAAAGAACAGTCCATTTGCAACATGATTATGAGTGGAATGACACAATGCGAGATAGCGAATGTTTTTGGCGTTTCAAGGCAATATATCAGCTCGAATGTAATCAAAATCCGCAAAAAGCTCGAAAAAAACGGAATTCGATACTGATTATATCATATTGAGAAGGCACCCTCCATAGCGGAGAGGTGCCTATTTTGGATAGACAAAACGGACAAAATATGATATAATATAAGAAACGAAAATGAGGAGAATCGTTATGTTTTATGCAGTTAGAAAAGGACGAAAGCCCGGGGTCTACGATAGCTGGAACGAAGCAAAAGAACAGGTTGAAAAGTTTCCGGGGGCTGTTTACAAAAAATTTGCCCTTTACAACGATGCAGAAGATTACGCGTTTCCGGATATCATCGAGGAAGCCAATGAAAAGACCGACGGAGTATGTATGAGTGCATATACCGATGGCAGCTTTTTGGACAACATTGCGGGCTGGGGATACGTTCTTCTTAAAGATGAAAAACCTTTTTATGAGGGTTATGGCAGAACAAGAGAACACTTCGGTATGCGAAACATCGCCAGTGAGATTGAAGCGGCCGAAACTGCAATTAAAAAGGCTGCCGAACTTGGGGCTTCCAGACTCGACATCTATCACGACTATGAAGGAATCGGCCGTTGGCCGGATGGAGACTGGCAGGCAACTCGCGAAAGAACTGCTGAATATGGGAAGTTCGTCAATTCGATGCGTAAGCATATGGAAATCCATTTCCATAAGGTGAAGGGCCACAGTTCTTCTGACATGAACAACTACGCAGATGCACTTGCTGCTCGCGGGGTCAGGGCTGAAACTGCCGTGGAAAGATATATTGCTCAGAGAGAAAAGAGTGGTGAGGAAAAAAGTGGGTAATCCAAAAATCTATTTGACTGGAGATTGCCATGGTGATTACACAAGATTCTCCACGAGTGCATTTCCGGAACAGAAGGAAATGACCAGGGATGACTATGTGATTATCATGGGGGATTTCGGCTATTGGGATAACTCTCCAGAACAGAGATATTGGCGAAAATGGCTTGAAGAAAAGCCGTTCACAATTCTTTTTGTTGACGGCAACCATGAAAATTACGATATGCTGTCCGCTCTTCCTGAAGAAAATTGGATGGGCGGTAAAGTTCATCGTGTTGGCGAAAATATCCTGCATCTGATGAGAGGGCAAGTATATAACTTTGCCGGCTATAAATGGTTTACCATGGGCGGCGCTCCATCACATGACATTCAAGACGGTATTCTGAACCCTGACGACCCGGATTTTCGCCGAAAATACCACATCTATTCTTTGAAGGGTGCAATGTTTAGAGTGCTCCATCGTTCCTGGTGGCCGGAAGAAATGCCGAGTGCTGATGAATATAAAGAAGCTGACCGCAATCTTTTAGTCAATGGAAACAAGGTCGACTTTATTTTGTCCCATGAAGCTCCATTTGACATTGCCCGCCGTATTGGTCGCGGCCATTATACATCCAATGAGCTTTCTGAGTGGTTCGATAACCGTGTGCTGAAACAAGTTGCGTTCAAAGCATGGTTTTTCGGCCATTATCACATCGAATATGTTTGCCGTAATGTTTTTGGCATGTACAAATGCATTATTAGCCTCGATGAAGTTGAAAGCTATTTGAACGGAAAAGAATAATGTAACCACAATTTAGTTGCATTCATTTGCAAGGGCAACAATCAAAAAAGGCAAAACACTACATATAGTGTTTTTGCTTTGGCAAGTAAATATATGCAGTACAGCATTATGTTGTTTTATTTGCAAAGGGGGGAGAAACATTAAGCACTCATGGGCGGCAAGGAAAAACCCTTGTCAGGATTTTGTAAAAACAATCGAGGAGTTAAGTGGAAGTTCAGAAGAGGAGATTCTCTTTCCCACTGACACAGCTCCCGATGATATAGAAAACATGAAAAACGCGGCGAACCGTGTTTTAGATGCTATCAAGACCGGAGAAAAAATATGTGTCTTTGGAGATTACGATGCGGATGGCGTGTGCTCAATGGCTATTCTTTTTCTTCTCCTGTCTCATTTGAAAGAAAAGCTTGATAGCAAAAGCGAGATTACAATAAGGCCACCAAGACGTTTGAGCGAAGGCTATGGTATTTCCCAAAAAGCGGTAGATGAAGTTGGACAAGGGCTTCTTATTACTGTTGATAACGGAATTTCGGCCGTGGAAGAAATCACTAAGGCCAAAGAGAAGGGGATTACAGTAATTGTCCTGGACCACCATTTACCGGGCAACAATCTCCCTCCGGCCGACATAATTGTTGACCCACACCTTCATCCCGACAAAAACGGATTCGAAGATTTTTGTGGCGCCGGTCTTGCGTTCAAGTTGGCAGAGAGCCTGACATCCAATGAAGAGCTTATGAAAAAGCTTAGCGCTATTGCCGCAATAGGAACCATTGCAGATGTTGTAAAGCTCCATGGAGCAAATCGCGTGATTGTTCAGAAGGGCTTAAGGGCAATGAACGAACGTCAAGTTACGCAGGGTCTGAAAAGCCTTATTGACGCCTGTGAATTTACATCCATCAATGAGGAGAATGTAGCCTTTAAGCTTGCTCCGGTTCTAAATGCTCCTGGACGCCTTCATGATGACGGTGCAAGGTACTCAAGTGCATGCTTGGCTCAAGATAAAAAGCCTATGCCTGGTCTTGCACAGCAGTTGGTTTCAGTCAATGAAGACAGAAAACGAATCGTTAATGAAGCCTACGATATTGTAATGAAAAATATCAAGCTTCCACCGCTTGGCCCGGTAATTGTTCATATGCCGCAGCTTCACGAAGGAATTGTTGGCATTGTAGCCGGAAAACTTTCTGAAAGTCTAAAAGTACCGGCATACGTATTTACCGGAAAGGACGAATTAAAGGGTTCTGGCAGAAGTGGAATCAAAGGCTTTAACCTTTATGATTTCACCTCGACGGCAAATCAGTTCTTAAGTAGGTTTGGCGGCCATGCCGGTGCGGTTGGAGTTTCTGTTCGAGAAAAGGATTTTGAAAGCTTCAGGGAAAGGCTTGAACGAGTATATCACGAGCTTGATATCGGCGCTGATGACAGTATCTATTATGATATTGAAATCAAACCTGATGAAGTTTGTGAGTACATTGAAAAACAAAAAATCTACGAACCGTTTGGCGAAGGTATTCCCAAGCCAGTGTTTCTCATTCGAAACGTCCCGCTGATTGCCAAATACGGCGAATATGTAACGTACATTGGCAAAAACAGGGAACATCTGAAGTTCGTTACGAAAGGATATTCTCTTGTTGGATTTTCTATGGCCCATCAATACGTTCAGGAAGGAAAGCCAAGGAAAATAGATGTTATTGGCCGTATTGGAATGAACGAAAGCCGTTATGGAAGTTTTCCACAAGTGGAAATCATAGATTTCAGCTCATCAATGTAAAATGGAGGTAACAAAAGTGAGTAAAACAAAAATGCTCTGGTCTATTCCGGAGCTGAGAAAAAAGATTCTGTTCACAGTGGCGATGTTGCTGCTGTTCCGTTTGGGGTGCGCAATCCCCGTGCCGTTTATCAATGCAGATATGTTGACGACTCTGTTCTCAACGGGCAACGCATTTGACTATCTGAACCTGATGTCTGGCGGCGCTCTTTCGCAGTGTGCTATCCTCGCCCTTGGCGTTACACCTTACATCAACGCTTCTATCATCATTCAGCTCATGAGTGTGGTTATCCCGTCATGGGGAGAAGCGAGAAAAGACTCTGAAGGTCAGAAGAAAATCGAAATGTACACAAAAATTTTGTCCACTATTCTGGCGGCCATTCTTTCTCTTGGGTACATGTTTGTCCTTGGCAGATATGGGGCCCTTGAGTACACAAGCGGCTTTGCAAAAGTCTTTTCTGGTGCTGTTATCGTAACATGTTTTGTTGCCGGCTCTCAGTTCGTACTTTGGCTGGGCAAAAAGATTGACGAATATGGTATCGGAAACGGCGTTTCCTTGCTGATTTTTGCCGGTATCGTGGCAAGATGGCACAGTGTAATTGCTATTGCGCAAAACACAGTTCTTGGCCTTAAAGAAGGCCAGTGGATGGTGCTCGTAACGCTTGTGCTGAGCGTCGTATTGCTTCTCGTCTCTATCTGGTTTGTGGTTTATGTAAGCGGGTCTGAGCGTCGAATTCCCATTCAGTATGCCGGCCGAGTCGTAGGCCGTTCTCAGTATCGTTCAATGGGAAGCTATTTGCCATTGAAACTGATGATGAGTGGTGTCCTGCCTGTAATCTTTGCAAGCACGGTACTGAGCATTCCGCAGACAATCGCAATGTTTATGAACGCAGAAAAGCACCCCGATATGGTTAAAGCCTTGATGTCCTTTAACTCTACAAATATCGTATGGTGTCTGCTGTACGTCGTACTCATTTTCTTCTTTAATTACTTCTATGTCTCCATTCAGTATGATGCTGTAGAGATGGCGAATAATTTGAGAATGAACGGTGGTACGATTCCCGGAAGACGACCTGGCAAGCCTACCAGTGAGTTTATTGCTAAAGCAATGAATCAAATCGCAGGAACAGGCTCTGTCGCTTTGACCTTGATTGCGGTAGCGCCTATTGTTGCTCAAGGCATTACAGGTGTTTATATGCCTCTCAGCGGAACGTCTTTGCTGATTGTAGTTGGCGTTGCAACGGAACTGGTTACTGCGCTGGATTCTTATGCAACTGTTCGAAATCACAAAGGGTTCTTGGCATAAATGAAAGGAGAAGAAGTATGAATATTGCAGATATTTTGCTCGGCGTTGTAACCATCGCAAGCGGAGTGGTTGTTACCGCTGGGGTTTTGCTTTCGAAAAGCAATGGAAAGGGCCTTTCCGCTGCGATTGGCGGTGTTGGAATGGGCATGCAGGGGAAAGGAAAATCCTCTGCTGAGACCGTAATTGATAAGGCTGTTATGATTGGTGCCGCAGCGTGTGGAATCAGTACGCTGGCGCTCGGTATCATCGCAGCACATCTGTGAAAGGAGAAGCGTAATGGAAAAAGCAAAGCAGAAAAAAGCCAGCAGCTTCGATTTTCATAAAGCTGCGCACAAGGTAAAGGAATTCTTCCACCCGGCCAATGTCACATGGAAAAAGCCGAAAGATACAACGCACGACTCCGCTATCGTTTTGGGTGTTGTGGTTATCGCAGCGGTCCTTTTGGCAGCCGGAGATGCTGTGTTCGGTATCATCATGAATTTGCTGCTGTAATATTGCACCTATCCGAAAATCGGATAAAATAACAGCATCAAACAATAAAAGCTGCCATTACGAGTAACGAAAGTGTTGCTTGTTTGGCAGCTTTTTTTGAATGATAATTCGAAATCTGCGAGTTTGAAATCGAAATAATTGGAGGACAAGAATATGGAAATCGACATCAATAAGAATAAGGCCAGCTTCATCGCTTTGGTAAAAGCCTATGTAAAACGTGACGGCATTGACGCTCTCATGCAGTCTCTGGAGGAAAGCGATTTTTACACAGCACCGGCATCGACTCGTTTCCACGGCTCGGTTGACGGCGGCCTGTGTGCCCATTCCATTGCTGTTGGCAAACAGCTTATGGCTCTGGCTGACCTTTATGCTCCGGGCGTTTACAGCAAAGAATCTCTGGTCATCGTTGCGCTTTTCCACGACCTTTGCAAAATCGGCATGTACAAGCGAGACACCCGCAATGTGAAAAACGAGGCGGGTAAGTGGGAGCAGGTTCCCTATTTCAGGTTTGAAGAGGATTTCTCCTATGGTGGCCATGGCGATAAGAGCGTGTTCCTTATCATGGAGCACATGAAGCTTTCTCGAGATGAAGCAGCAGCCATCAATGCTCATATGGGTTTTGCCGGTGTACAGAACGTCGGCGCCGTGAGTGATGTGTACGACAAGAATCTGCTGGCCTGGATGCTTCACGTGGCTGATGAGGCAGCTACTTACATTGACAAAATGTGAGGTGCGTTATGGGAAGGAAAAAAACGGCTCTGACGGAGCAGGAAATCCAGAAAATCGAAGAAGCAAATCGCAAAATTGCCATTGAAGCTGCTCGCAATAAAGCTTCGCGTCTCGGCAAGCCGAGCTATTCCTTCAATGTAGGCGATAAGGTCCGATATGGAGGATGGGAGTCCACTGTTGTTACCGCCGTTTTTGATGACGGCGCATTCTACGAAGTGGAGTCTATTTCCAATAGGGGCGAAAAAGGAGAGCATACGAGCAGGAATATCGTTACGTGGCTCAGTCTTCGCCGTTTGGAGTACGGTGATACATCGTTCACCAGCAACGAAGATATCAGGCTGAGCTACAACAACTCCTCGGTCGAATCTCTTCTGTCTAAGCACACGCTGTTTGGTGTAGACTTTAACCCCGACTATCAGCGAGAGCTGGTATGGAAGGATAAGGACCGTGAACTGCTTCTGGACTCTCTGTTTATGGGGGCTGATATCGGCCGCTTCGTGTTTAGAGTAAAGAACGATGACGAAATGTCTTTGGATAGCCCTTACTATGAGATTGTAGACGGTAAGCAGAGAATGATGGCGCTGCTGGATTTCTATGCTGACCGTTATCCCTACAAAGGCGCGTTTTATTCCGACCTGTCGGCAAAAGACAGACGCACTTTCAAAAACGCTTCTGTCTCTATTGCTGAGGCGAGGAATCTCAGCAAAAAGGATACCCTACGTCTGTTTATCATGCTGAACCGTGGTGGCAGACCTGTATCCGAAGAGGTCGTTCGCAGGGCAGAGAAGATGCTGGAAGATATCCAGAGTGTCAATGTAGCCGGCATCGTATCGGATTCAATCGTTGATGGCCCTGGACTAAGAACGGTGATTTTTGTTCAGGGATGCACACACCATTGCGAAGGATGCCAGAATCCTGAAACATGGGAGTTTGGCTGCGGAAAGAATATGTCGGTCGAAACCTTGTATGACATGGTAAAAGATGCGCCTCTTTGTAAAGGGGTGACATTCTCCGGTGGAGAACCATTTTGTCAGGCTGGAGCTCTCATTCCTCTGGCGAAAATGCTGAAAAAAGACGGATATGAACTGGCCAGTTATTCCGGGTACACTTTTGAGCAACTCATGAAAGGGACCGCAGAACAAAAGGGCCTTTTGTCCTGTTTGGATATTCTGGTTGACGGGCCGTTTATTCAAAGTGAAAAAAGTCTCGACCTTCGTTTCCGTGGCTCTAAAAACCAGAGAATTTTGGATGTTCAAAAAAGCCTTGCCGAAGGCAAAGCCGTTCTATGCTCAGATGAGCGCTGGAATGGATAATAACGAAAGAGCCTCCTTTGGGGGGCTCTTTTTTTGTTGCTTTGCCCCGAAAAGCAAATATGATGTAATTATTCAAATTATAGAAAAACGATTGTGTGTATCGCAAGTACGCGCAGTCGTTTTTTTGTTTTTGAAAATACATAATTTTTGAGGTGAAAAAATGATTACGTATGTAAAAAATGGTGTTTCCAATATCCGGTTCGATTTTGAACACGTGAAGCTTATCTCCACTACTTCCGACAAGGCCAAGTATCTGGAGAACGAGTCCGGCCGCCTGTACCTGTCTGACTCTGGGCATGTCCGCTTTTTTGTGCAGCAGGCCCTTGTTACAGCTAAGGTGTATGAAGCTGTTCGAGAGGGGAACAAGGTTAAGATTCGCTCTACGCACAGCGACTGGGTTTTCGAAATCGAGATGAAATGAGGAGGAAAATATGAACAACAAGAAGCAGGAAGCTGAAAAACTGGCACAGGATGTACTGGATTTTGTCAATGCGTTTGGATTCGACCAGGATACCTTTGCGGAAACGATTTGCCGAGGCCATAAGACTTTGCAGCAGTCCACGATGCGTCTGTTTATGACGACTATCCGCAAGATGGCAACGGTCACTCCTGACGGCCGCAACGAGGACGCTGTTAAGCTGGCCAAGAAAATTGTGGCCATTGCTGACGAACATCCGCTGCCGCTGGTTTGAGGAGGACTGAAAATGAACACACGCATTTGTTATATGTATCGAGACGCTGATAACTACAAAACGCATCATGATGAGGTCCTGAGCGGAGAAATCACTCAGCAACAACTGATGGCCATTGTGGACTGTCTCGATGAAAAGACGTATTTCATTCCTCATCAGGTCGGTTTGCCTGAGGTTCGTTTTGACCAGGTAACAGAAAGTGACCATTGCTGGTTTGAACTGTGCCCGGAGCAGGATTTCAGCAGCACGAACGATGAGCCGACTATCGACATAACAGTCGATGAACTGGTTGAGCGTTTTCAAAAGGCGAAAGGCCATTGGGACGAAGAAACATTCTCTAACTATGCGGCAGCAATGCTTGGCGAGGAAGAGGATGATGGACAGTACATTATTGCTGTCGAGGCGGTAATTCAATATTCCGGAGAACGGATGACGGGTATGCTTCCGGCAAGAGTTATCGGAATATTCGGGGAAGATGCGATGCAGGAAAAAGTCAGTGACCTTATCAAAGAAGGTTACAAGGAAGACGGCATCCATGTGTTCTTCGCAAAAGACGAAATCAAATAAGGAGGAGTAAACATATGGCAAATGGCATGATGGAAATGCGAGTAAGGGTCGAAGGCGGATACCTCGTCGCCACTCCAAGCTATGATGACAATTACCCTGGCATCGACGTAGAATTCCAGCCGGACGAGAAAATCGGCGAAGACGTTTTGTCTTTGCCGCGTGTCCTGATGGAAAAACCCGCCGGTGAAAGGATTAGAGTCCTTGCCTGGACCGACTCTGCAACCGAGGATTATACAAAAGAAATTACCTTTAATTAAGGGGAGGATAAAAATGAGTAAAGTAATTTATACCGGAGCGTTTGTTGACTCCAAGGAACTTGAGCATAAGCTCGAAGAGTACGGCGTTGAGCGCACCAAACTCTGGCGACAGATTAAGGACACTCACGTGACGTTTCAGTTCCGCCCTGCGGATGTGGATGAGAGCTTGTTCGGCCTTCCGGTCGATATCTGAGTAATCGGATATGGCGTCAATACGCAGAACGAGGGTCTGTTGGTCGAAGTCACCTGTGCCAATGAAACGGTGCAGAAGCTGTGTGAAAAGGTTGAAGTCCCTCATATTACGCTGAGCGTGAGTGAGGATGGTAAGCCTGTCAACACCCGCTATGTTGGCTTCGCTCCCATCAAAACCCCGTTCACCATCCATGGCGTTTATGACGCTTTCAGGGGGTAATTAAAAAAAACAAGGCCGGCTGTTCGTCAGCTGGCCTTTGTTTATAAAATATTTCAAGGAGAATCTGATATGAAAATGTATCTGTTGACCCGTAGTGACGGGTATAGTATTGAGTCTGTTATGCAGACCTTAAACCAAGACGAAGCGAAAGATTTGCTCCGCAAGGAATATGCAGCGCACACTCCTTCTGAATGGATGGAAGAATATAAAGAACTGAGTTCCTGCAATGACATGAATGCAGTTCTGTATTCCAATGGCGAAGATGTTTACGTCTGGCAAATCATTGAGGCGATGGTTCCCGCAGCTCAATCTGAAGAGCTGAATATCTATGTGGATTCCTGCGGCTCCTACGAGAGAGACCAACTGTATCGTCACCTCTGGATGAAACATGTTGTCGAGGATATCACCTCTCACCTGGAGGACATCGACGCAGAATTGACAGATGAAGAAATCGAAGCGGCCGCAAAACGCTATGTGTATGATGGCGACTACGATTGCAACCTGGATTACTGGGCCAACATCGAAAACGTCATTTATCGCGTTATTGAAGCACGATAAAAAACTTTTATAAGGAGAAGTAAATATGGCTATCAAAAAAGAAATTGTAGAGAACAAAATCGCCGTTTGTTATCACGGCATCACCGTGTACCACACCCACAAAGAGGATGATTACGAAAACTCGCCCAACGAATACATCTTTTCGCTGGACCCTTACGGCAGCGAAAATGATGTTTATAACAAGGATGACAGTGAAGACAGCGGCGTTTTCGATATCCGTACTCTGAAGACCTACGACGCCGAAGTAAACCTCTACAAAAATCTTCTGCGCGCTATCGACGAGGGCTTGTTTGGGGAAACCAACCTGACTGCACGCGAAAGTGGGGAAGATGAATATGTTGACACCAATTCTGGCGCCGACGAATACATCTGTCCCGTATGTGGCGCTGAAATATCTCCGTCGGATGAAGATTGTGACTGGGGAACTGGTGAACTGACAGGAGATGGCACCTGTTTTGAGTATGACTGTCGTTGCCCGCAGTGTGGCGCAGAGCTTCGGCAGGTGTATCGTTTAACCTTCGACGGTTACGATGTTCTGTGAGGTAAATACAATGAAATCTGTAAAAGAAATCAAACTGAGCAAAGAAAAATCCATTTTCTACCGTGAAGCTATGAAGGGAAACAGTAAAAACTGGCCTTCTGAAACGCTTTCCGAAACAGCTGTGTTTGATAACGGATATGAAATGGATGTCAAGCTCTGTTCCGCAGACGATGGCGGATATTGGACTGAGGCAGTCCTGTTTTGGAACGGCAGTGAAGTGTGCTGCACAGAGCCCTGTGATGATTTCTTCGGCGAATGGGAGCTGGAATGCGACGGAACAATTTATTCTGTAATCATGGAGGAAAGCGTATGAAAGTGCTATTTAAAATGAGCGATTACACCGAGGAAGAACTGTCGGTACAGAAAGCTCTTACCGAACTCATCGAAACAACGCGTATGTCGTGCCCGCAGTTTGAAGACGGGGAATTCCTTTATGAACACCGAAACGACAAACTTCTGGATGTTCTTGAGAATGCCTCCGGTAAAACTTTGGCTGGGTCTTATTTGTCCGACCTTGCCGCATATGCACTGCGCAATGAAGACGATGGCAGCATCAGGGGTTTTTCAAGCGATGATATTGAAGTCCGCCCCATTGTTACCAACAAGTTTATCTGGGGCGCACATGAGCCTGAGAAGCTTAAGGAGTTTGCCCAAAAACTAAAATTGTCCGCAAAAGAAGATGCTTTGTTTTTGTTGAAAAATGCAGATGTTCTCGGCCGGACAATTGATGAACAGATGCTTGAGCGCCCTGTAAATGAAATGGGAAATATCAGCCAAGCATTTGCCATTATGGCGAATGAGCCGGTTATTACCATGTATGCCGGAATATTCTCTGATTGGGATTTTGGAGGATACATGAAATGCTGGCCCGACGATGCAGAGCTGAGTAAAATCCTGGAAAATCCCGGTGACTACGCTGTTGCAGAAGTTATTTTCAAGTAACAAGAAAAAAGCTGAGTAAACCGTAAAAAACTATTCAAATTTGGCGTATGTATTTAAAGCCGTCTCTTACAAGAGGCGGCTTTTTTTATTGCTCATATCCGAAAAACAAATATATTGAAATCATTATAAGAATCGAACCTGCTTTGGAGTACCGCAAGTACCTCTCGGCAGGTTTTTTCAAAATATTTACATAAGGGGAAATGAAAAATGCTATATGCGCACAATCAAGAGGTTTATAAAAACCTTTGCAATGCACTCGAAACGCAGAACAAAGTAATGGTTTTGGCCTGCACTGGCCATGGAAAAACCTATATCGTAAAAGAACTACTGGAAGATACCATGGCCGATGCCTTGGTTCTTTGCACTGGGAAAGAAATCAAAAACAACTGGGAGTCGCTGGCTTCTAATGTTACAGCAATAACTTACCATGGATTTTCTCGGATGACAAACCCTCCGGAATATCCTGTGGTCGTAATCGACGAAGCTCATCATTCCGGCTCTCCGGTCTGGGGAAAGAAAATCAAAGCGTACATGGACCAGCATCCAAGCACAAAATTCATCGGTCTTACTGCCGACGCGCACAGGTATTCTGATGGCGGCCGTGATATGACCGAGGAACTGTTTGGCGGAAACGCTGTATATGGCCTTACCCTGTCTGAGGCTATTTCGCAGAACGTTCTTCCTTCTTTCAAGTATGTCTGTGCCTGGGTACAGGTGGAGGCCGCGCTGAAGGATATTCAGCGAAAAAAAGCATCCCGTGGGGTACAGAACGCCGTTCTGGATAAGCTCATCAGTCGGTTGCAATATACCATCGAAAATACCAGCAATATCACCCGCATCCTGAAAGAGCATATGCCGGCCGGCAAGCGAAAGGGTATTCTATTTGTCGATTCCATTGACAGCATCAAAGAGGGCGTTGAGCTTGCAAAGGCGAATTTTTCTTCTCCTGTGTGGGCCATCCATTCTAAGCAGTCCGACATTATCAATCAGGATAACCGGAAAGCGTTTGACAATGCAGAAGAAGGCTGGCTGGTAACGGTAAACAAGGTCAATGAGGGATTACATCTGAATGCCGTAAGCACCATTATTATGCTGCGCAGGACGCAGTCTCCGACGGTGTTTTTCCAGCAGCTCGGTCGAGCAATGTCAACCGATAACCTCGGACAAAACGTTGTGGTGTTTGATTTTGTGGGTAACCACAAGACATTGAAGACAATCGCTGTGGAGTCCGGAAAATTCTTTGGATTTGGAGGAGAACGACAGGAGACGGGAAACAAATTTCCTCAAGTTATTATTGACAGCTATACGCGAGAAGCTCTTGCCCTTTTGGAGCGTATTGAGGACAGTCTTCAATGTTTCTGGAGCTCTCAGGATGAGAAATACCTTATCGAAAATTACCCCCAATATGGCGCTGAAGAGTGCGCTATATTTCTTGGCCGTACTAAGGCAGCTGTAAAAAGCAAGGCTCGCGAGCTTGGACTTATAGTGCCAAATGGATGGACGCCAAAGGAAAAAAAGTATCTCATCGAAAATTACCACAAATATGGTGCTGAAGAGTGCGCTAAATTTCTTGGCCGTACCAAAGAGGCTGTGAAGCACAAAGCGCGTGAGATTGGACTCACAACATCAGGCAGATGGACTCCAGAAGAAGAAAAGTATCTCATCGAAAATTATCCCAAATATGGTACAAAAGAATGTGCTAAGTTTCTTGGTCGTCCTGAGGGGACTGTGATAGCCAAAGCGCATAAGCTTGGACTCAGAGCTCCAAAAGGATGGACACCAAAAGAAATTGAATACCTCATCGAAAATCACTCCAAATATGGTGCAAAAGAGTGTGCTAAGTTTCTTGGTCGTACTGAGAGTGCTGTGAGGGGGAAAGCACATAAGCTTGGAATTAAATTTCAGAACCGAAAAGGAGAAATCTCAAATGAGTGATAAAATTATCGACCGTTTTGACGGCCAGTATCGTTTCCTGAGCAATTTCTACGAGGCCCCGCTGCTGTTTCGCGGACTGGTTTTTGAGAACGCCGAAGCGGCGTTCCACAGCCAGAAATGCCCCCAGCGGGCCAAGCAATTCCAAGGTCTGAATGCCAGTCAGGCAAAGCAGCTTGGCCGGCAGGTCGTGATGCGGTCGGACTGGGATAAAGTTCGTGACCAGGTCATGTACGAGGTGGTTTTTGAAAAGTTCTCTCAGAACGCGGAAATCCGAGAACGTCTGATTGCCACCGGTGAGGCAGAACTCATCGAAGGTAATACTTGGAATGACCGGTACTGGGGCGTATGTAATGGCATCGGCCAGAACAAGCTGGGAAAAATTCTGATGCGCGTTCGCAGTGAGTTTTTGCAAAAAGAGCAACTTTTTCCTTTGGAGGAAGGATACCGTCATGGCGAGTGTGTTGCGGCCAATGCAATTAGCGCAGCAACTGAAAACGGCTATGATATCCCAATCGTTCGTGAAATCGGAATCCCCGGCCAAAGCGTTCTTGAGGGCCTTACTGAGGCAATGAAAAAAGCTGGTGCGACTCGCTTCGTATGGCTCCCTCAATACGGACAAAACGCTGAGTATCTTGGCGTTCTTAAAACGCTTGGGTGGAGGGTCGCCGATGTTGTAAAAGCACCGGTATACAAATTTGAAGATTACAACATTTGCAATTCCGGTTTTTTGATGGAAAAAATTCTGTGAAAAACGCCGCCCTTCTGTAAGAGGGGCGGTTTTTTTATACAAACACGAGGACAAACAGGATAAAATATGATATAATATAAGTAAAGGAACACAAAGTAGATACATATACCAGTTCCGCAGGAGGTTTAAATGTTTCAAGCAGTTATCATTCTTGCCTTAGCAGCGACCCTTATTTCGTGGGCAGCTGTAAGGGTCGGTGGACCACAGACTTCTGAGGAACAGGAATATGAAGATAACTTGCAGAAAGCATATCTTGCAAGCTATCAAAAAACAAACAAAGGAAGTAGTATTTATGGCAAAGCAGAAAGCAGCAAACATTTTCCTTGAACTCCACAACAAACAGGTTGACCTGAAAGAAATCCAGAAGATGGTCGCCTCTGTTCGCGGCACACAGGATGCCTACATCAATGTACATGAGGGCCGTGTGTATTGCGTTCTGGAGAACGGTGATACCAAGGAATTGGACATCATTTGACACTATAGCGGCGAGAAATCGCCGCTTTTTTCTTTTATTTCCCCGAAAAATGAATAAGATTTAATCATCGGACAGGCGTCCGATTAAAAATATTGGCGTGGTGCCGCTATATGCGAAAAGCCCCGAGTGGGGGTACGCCGTCTGAGAGAGACACAGCACCCGTATACAAATATGGACCCAGTGCCCTTTTCAAGTAATAAGTGGCTTAGATGACGACTGTGACACGTATTACAAAAAGGAATCACAAAGATGCTTTGCCGAAATCGTCAATTCGGTATAAGTGGTATTCCACGAAAAGCATTAGGGCGAGCGATGGGCCCCGCTTCCGAGAGCGAAGGACAGTGGCAGAGTAAGATGCCGTCTTTTGACGAAAAGTTTTCAGTGAGTAGGGGTGCGCACGCCAAAAACTGAAAAGCGCGTGGGTGAAAAACCTACGCCTGGAGCTCGCTCTCTACATAACAAAAAGGTGGCAGATGAGTTTCTGCTGCCTTATTTTTATATATACAAAAAGGACAAAATATGATATAATATAAGAAGAAATCAAAAAATACAGGAGGAGAAATGATGGATTTATCTATGCTGGGAATTCCAAGCAATAAAATCGAGCAGTTCAAAAAAGCTGGCATTTCCAGCATTGAAGAATTAGCTCATTTTTATCCTAAGAGATACGAAGATTTTCGAAAAACTGTGCCAATTCAAGACCTTGATAGACACATCGGCGAAACAGTTGCTTTTGTGGGCAAAATCACTCACCTAAAACGAGGGGTTGGGTATGTAAGTGCTCAGGTAGAAGATGAAAAGGGAAATTACACTTATGTAACATGGTTCAACCAGATGTATCTGTATACGACTCTTCATGAAAATGACGAGTATGTTTTTTACGGAAAAATCTCTATGAACTGGAAAACGGTCAGACCTGAGATGGCTGCTCCTGTTTTTTACAGCAATGACCCGCTTGATTTCGGCAAAATTCTTCCGGTATATAAGAAAATCAAAGGAATGTCCTATGATTATCTTGTAAAAAACATTGCTCACGCCGCCGGTATTTTGATTGCGGACACAGCTCTTACAGACCCTATCCCGGACGAAATCTTGAAAATGGCCGGCGCCCCTGGATTGAAAAGATTTCTCGTAATGGTCCATCAGCCTCAAGATGAAAATGAATTGAAAGCAGTTGAGGCAAGAAAAATCGTTGATGAGTTGTATCCCTTCTCTGTAAAAATGACTGAGCGCCGCCTGAAGGCATCTATGCGCTCACTGTATGTCGCCCGAAGCACAGCGCTGTTAAAACAATACATTGCTTCGTTGCCTTTTGAGCTGACGCCTGACCAGATGGAAGCAATCAATAGAATTGCAGAAACAGTTCAAAACGGAAAAAGAGCAGACATTCTGGTTCAAGGAGATGTGGGCTGCGGTAAAACCATTGTGGCCATCGCGGCATCTGTCTTAATGAGCGAAAACAACTATCAGACTGCGGTTATGGCGCCGACAACCGTTTTGGCAGAGCAGCACTATCAGGAATTCAAAAAATATCTTGAGCCGGCCGGAATCCATGTCGTACTGCTCACCAGTGGTATGAAAAAGAAAGAGAGAGATATCGCACTTTCAAAAATTGAAAGTGGTGAAGCACAGGTAGTGGTTGGCACGCATTCAGTAATTTCACAGGACGTTGTCTTTAAGGCACTTGCAATGACAATCGTCGATGAGGAGCATCGTTTCGGAGTGAACCAGCGCCAGCTGCTCAGAGAAAAAGCAAACTCTGGTGTACACAGCATCAGCATGACGGCAACTCCTATCCCGAGAACCCTTGCGATTACTCTTTATGGAGAGAATACACAAGTGTTGAATATCACTACCATGCCGGCAGGCAGAAAGCCAATAGTCACAGTGGCACACTCGGATTATGCAAAAGTATTTGCAGCGATGAATCGACAGGTTTTGGCCGGCCATCAATGCTATCTGGTATGCCCGATGATTGACGATTCTGATAACGAGGCTTTGGCTAACGTCGAATCAGTAGATACTGTTTTTAAAAAGTTGAAAACTTGGCTTGAAGAAAACAACCCGGCTGTTACAGTTGACCGAATTACCGGCGACATCAAACCTGAAACAATTCGCTCCCGACTGAACGCTTTCGCCACTGGTAAAACAAAGATTTTGGTTTCCACTACGATTGTTGAGGTCGGAGTAAATGTACCCAATGCCACAGTGATGGTGATTTCCAACGCTGAACGATTTGGGCTGGCACAGCTGCATCAGCTTCGCGGCCGAGTAGGAAGAGGGGATGACCAAAGTTATTGTGTTCTGATTTCCAAAAAAATGACACCCCGAATTAGAGCAATGATTGAAACGACCAATGGGTTCGAGATTTCAAAAAAGGATTTCGAGCTGAGGGGAAGTGGTGATGTAGTTGGCACCAAGCAGCATGGCGAAGACCGCTGTGTCAATTTAATGCTCCAATATCCAGAACTGTATAAAAAGTTCTGTCAATATGCAGAGACCATTTGTTCTTAAGGAGGAAAATATGGAAGAGGCCTTTGTTGCCGAGAAAAGAAAAATTCGCTACTTGCGTACCAGTATTCTTTTATATATTTCAATGCTGGTAGCAATTAGTTTCACCCTTTTCAGTATTGCAGAAAAATACACCTTCATGAACCCTGTGGCTGCTCAAAGCGAACAGATTCTGCTTGCTTTTGTAAAAGCCTGCGCTGTTACTTTTGGCATCTTCGCCGTTGCAATCCCTCTTAAAATGCTTTTTTCTTTGATTTTGGACTTGGCCAAAATTGGGGAAGGTGAAAATACCACAGCACCAACACTTTTTGAAAACCCAGACGATTTTTATTCAAGTGTTCATAGCGATGATAAACGGATAAAACTCGCAGAAACCATCGCTTTATACCTTTCCACACAAAAAGCAGGGGAAACACTCGAGGCGATTTGTCCATATATAGAAGCAGCATACTTTTTTTCTTATATCGCGTTGTTTTCAGCCACATCCAACCCGGCGTTTGTTTTTATTGGAACGATTACAGTAGCCATTCTTCATTCCGTATATTCAAAGCTGTGTTGTGTTTATGCTGATACACAAATAAATAAGGTTTTGGAAAACCTTTCCATTACCTCCACCAACTATACAAAGAAAGGAGAAAAAGACGTCAAAGACGTCATAAAAAAGCAATGAAAAAGATTTTTTCTATCATGGCCGCTGTTGCTATTCTGGCTATGGTTTTTACTGGATGCTCTTTCTCTGAAAAGTCACCCGAAGAAGTTGAACAGGAAAGACTCGAAGCTATCGCCCAGGAAGAGGCCGAAACGGGTCTTAAAAGACTGGATAGCCCCAACTTGACAGACTACGAACTTCCTTTGCAGATGCTTGTACAAGGAATCCAGGAGAATGATTCCGCGAAAATCTGCGAGGCCGTAGGCTCCCCGCATGTATTGGCGGACGGCGATATCTATGGTTGGGTCCTTCAAAACGGGTACGATTACATCCAGCAAACAGAAGCTAATGCATTGAGGATGAAATCTACCAAGGAAAACGCAACAGCAACCATTCGACTTTTCCGACCGGACGAAGACCCTAACAAAGAAGAGAGTGGTCAATTGTTCTCTTGCGTATATGAAAACGGTAAATGGATTGTTGTACCGGCTTCAGGCGTTGCAGAGGCATTTACTTTCACGTCTCCCAGCAGAGAAGTGAATTGCGGAGACATTTCTCTGAAAGAGTACGCAGTATCTGTTGATAATTATGGAAAGTGGAGTTTCAAAATTCCCCGCATGATTGTCACCGATACTATGGAAAATTTCAAACTGTCGACAGACCTTGGCGAATTCGATGCTGTAATGGTAAATAACAAGGGAGGATATTCTGTTATTCCCGAGTTGATTGCAGACATGAGTGAAGAGCAGCGCAATGAATATACCGCCGTTGCACAGGCAGCATTCCAATCCATCTTTGATATGCTCAAAAATGGCGCCAGCAAAAATGAATTGTCGTCAATTTTGGTTTCTGAGCAGATGATTACGGAATGCTATCCTCAGGCTGAAGCAGAGAAAACTACTTTGGCAGAAAACCTGGCGACTGTAACAGGAGTTGAGGTATATCCGGGTAACCCCTCCAATCAGTACCCCGATGCTTATGTGTACAGAGTCTATAAAGACAATGGCATCCAGATGGACCTGAAACTTCGGATTCTGACAACTGAAGGGGAATGCCGCAAGCTCGCAACTGTAACTATGCAGTTGTTGAACGGCGAGTGGAAGATTTCCGATGTGATTTGCACTGACAGTAAAAACCCCTTTACAGAGTTTTCCGTATACAATCCCGCTTGGTAACACATTCATAAAGAAAAACACCCCTTGCCCAAAGGGGTGTTTTTTTATTGCCATAATACGAAAAGCAAGCACTATAAAGGGTGTCCGAAACATCAAATATTTATAACTTTCTCAGAATGAGAGGTGTCACGAAATTGGACAAACAGGACAATTTATGCTATAATATAAGGAGAGATATGCGTGTGTCAAAAAATTCATTATATGCAAGATAGCGTAAAAGTAGGAGAGTTGGGGGAGAAGGCTGTAATGAACTTCCTCTTGACAAAGAACTACGTTCAAAACTATCTCGATGTTCGCGGGGATAAGACTTATTGGGAAAAAGATGTAGACTATTTCGTCATGTTCATCGACAAAAGCTGCCATCCCATTGAGATTAAAACTGACACTTATTCCCACACGGGGAATATTTTTTATGAGGACATTTCCTGCATTGAAAGAAATACTCCAGGATGTTTTCAGAAAACAAAAGCAAGATGGTTGTTTTATTATTTTGTAAACGACGGTACTCTTTACATTATTCATGTAAAGAAGTTCAGGGAATGGTATGAGAGAAACAAACATCGTTTCAGAACAACAACCGTCACAAACGAAATTTTGGATAAAAACAGAAGACATACAGGAAAGTTCTTCCACTCCAGCGGCCATCTGATTCCACGTGCGGAAATTGAACTTCTCGATTGTGTCCGCAAACATCACATTGATAATACATTGTCTCAAATTGCTTAATATAGGAGGTATTTTTATGAAAAAAGTTTTTGCAATTCTGCTGAGTGCAGCCATGGCCACCGTTCTTTTGTGCGCTTGCGGCAAGACAGATGCACCTTCCAGCGAACCATCTTCTGCCAGCGAAGGAGTATCTTCGGCCCCAGTAATTGAAGAGGTTGATGTCCTCGAAAATTGCAGCCTTTCTGATGAGGAAATGATGGCTGTTATCAAAGATTATTACAAGGTTTTTGAGGTCGTCATGAACAAAAATGGCGACGAAATGACTTTTGAGGTAGAAGAGACCGACGGCGCCGTAAAAGTTCGGGCAGTTCGCGATGGACAGGAACCCTCTGTTTTGGAGTGGGATACCATTCGAGGCGCTTACAAATTTCTGTACGTTCAGGGTCAGGTTGACCTCGAAGGCAATTTGTTGGTGACGGAGGACGCACTGATTAACAAGGAGGGGTGACATGACTTTTTATGCAAAAATTACGCTGCTTAAAGCTGATGGGGATGCCAAAATCAGTCTGGTGCTCGTTCGTGTAAGTAACATTGATACGTTCACTGACGAGATGGCGGCGGAACTTTTGAATCATCTCTCACGTACTGAAGCAACAAGATTCAATGCAGTATCTGTCGCGGCCGAGTGGATTTCTCCTATGGAGGCGGAGCAGATAATCAAAAATCTCAGAAATAAGCAGTAAAAAATAAATTGTTTTTCCCCGAAAATCGAATAAGATATAGACATATCAAAGAATATAACGCAAATCGTGTGTAACGCAAATAAGCAGGCATCGCCCGCTTCAAGCGAAACGCATGATTTGCGTTTTTCTTTGTTTACATAAATTCTGGGTCAGTTTTTACCCAGCAACAGTGCTTAATGGCACTGATTATATAAAACCGGGTCGGAGCAATCTCCCGGCAATCAGTCTTTAATGAGACTGTTTTCGTATATATCGCATCCAAAATATTCGTACTAAGTCCTAAAAAAGGCAAAACGAGAGGAGAAAAAACATATGAAAAAGTTCAAAGCTACCTGGGAGAAAGTTGTCGAGCGGCACGGGAAGACCATCGAAGGCGTCGTCGATTGGTGCATGAAATACCTCCGCATCTACACCTGCTGGTGCTTCACCCTGTTCCTGGTTCTGACCTTCCTGCTCTTTGAGGCGGTTTCGTGGATGGTTCACCCCTACGCGAAGCCTACTGAGAAGGCGGAGAAGGAAGAGGCCAAGCAGACCAACTCCTAAGCACTCTTGCGAAGAAAGGGGGACGCGTAAGCGCCCCTCTTTTTTTTATACATTTTTGGAGGTAAGAAATGAAAAAAACTATATTGAATCAAGAAATCGACCGCATACAAAATACGCAGCTGCGTGAAACTCTGATTGCGTATTTCAATCATGTGGTCCCCGATTATTTTTGGACTATCCCATCCAGCTCTTCTGGAAAATATCATTCAAGCTTTGATTCTGGAGAAGGCGGCCTTGTGCGTCACACCAAAATGTGCGTGCTGGTTGCGGAAGAGCTTCTTCGATTGGAGGAATTTAACAAAATCGACCCTGACTGCATGTACGCTGCGATGCTGCTGCACGATAGTTTCAAGCATGGAAAGGACGGCCGGCATTATCGTGCTGACCACCCAAGACTTGCCGCAGACGCATGGCGTGACTTTGCAAAAGCAAAGGGACTGCCAGAAAGCATCACTATGGCAATCACCTACGCCATTGCTTGGCATTCCGGTCAGTGGTCCGGCCCCTCCACAAGAGACAACTTTGAAAAGCCTGCTGCCTATATGGCTGAAATCAAGTGCGCACACCTGTGCGACTACATTGCCAGCAGGGGTTTCTTCAACAAAATTAACACCCTTTAATATAAGCCGCCCTGTTCATCAGGGCGGTTTTTTGCGTTTCAACATAACCTTTGTTGCATTTCCGATTTATGGACAGTTGGGACAATAACTGATATAATATAAGAAAGTACAATAAAAAGGGGGGATATTACGTTGAATAACCCTGCGCTTGTAAACGCGTTACTCTATGGGAACAAGCATTTAACAGCTCAGACGCAGAATGCTCAAGGAGAACGCGATAAAGAATATGAGATTGCTTTCAAAGAAACAAAATGCGAAGACGGATGGGCCGCCGCCATTCTGATGAATGGAAAACCGATTACAAGGCCATACAGAAAAATAACTTTGGATTTTGAAATTCTCAATGGTTTTTATGATTTGATTCGTCTTTTAGCAGCATTTATAGACCCAGGCCGGAACATTGTATTTATTGTCAAAGACAGAGAAGGAAGGGCCATAGAGTCATATCTCGTATACTACGAGGAAAACAAGGAAAGAAGACGTTGTGTGGAGCATCTCGAATAATGAAAAAAGAATTCAACTGTAAAAAGAGTAGGATTCATAAATGCGCGGCTTTTGCCTTGGCAATGGTATTATCTGTAACTTCAATTCTCTTTACAACTTACCAAAACCTCACTATAAAAGAACTTTCGGCGGCGATTAACCGCACGCAAGAATCCATAAACAATGCGACGGCTCTCGTGCCAGATACAAGAGAAACGTCCTTTTTTATTGATGCCGGAAATAGTATTTTGGCATTGAATCAAATTAGTGTTCCTGAGGAAATTGAGCTGGCAGAGACAACCAGTGAGATTTGCAATACGGAAATCGAAAAAGATGTCGAGGACTACAGGTTCCGGCAAATGATAGCGGCGGCACAAAATAAAGCAGCATCAACTCCGGGGATGGTTGGTACGCTGATAATTCCAGCGGTTGGAATCAATGTACCACTGTTCAATGTGAACATCCGTTCTGAAGGTTCAGCAAGAGCGCAGGCTGTGACAGATAACGCTAACAGTTGCGCATACATGCCTGATTACATTCCTGGGGCGGCTCTGTTAGCAGACCACCAACACCAGGATTTCAGAACTCTCGACCGGGTCAGGGTTGGAACCACCGGATATATTGTAACGGCTGACAGTGTCATCAATATTGTTGCAACAACAGTAATGAACGGCCACAATACCGGAGAAATCGTCGATTCAAATATGAGCCCTGTTGGGGCTATTGCGCCGTACATTGCATATACCTGCCAAGGCAGTTCTTACAATATACGCATTGTCGGCTTTAGCATAAAGTGAGGTAAACAGTGAAAGTCAAAAAAGCAACACTGGCTGCGGTTGCAGCTTGCCTGATGTCCATTTTTTCAATATTTGCATCATATCAGAACCAGATGGAGATTTCCAAGGTTACTGTTATCAAAAGCCCTCATATTGAGGGTGTTAGTACAGAAGAGTCTGTAGAAAGTGTTTCCGGATGTATCTTGTTAAGCCAGAAGGAAGGAAAACTGGTTTGTGACAGCCCCAGAGTTCCTCTTCAGCTCGATGAGCCGGTAGTGGTAAAGTTCCCAGAAGGGGAATATACCCTTGAGTATGACATGAATGCCGGCTATCTGAAAGCAACGACAGCACAGGGAGAAATCACATTTACCCCGAATACCGATGAGCTGTCCAGTATGCACACTTTTTCAGATGATGAAGGAAACACCATTGCAGCAGGAGGAGTAGAAGACCTATTCATCACAGTAAAGCCTGCATCTGAAGAAATGATGAACCTTCTCGAAAACATTGAGATACTACCATACAACGGCCAGATGAATCTGGCGGTCGAAAAGCTCCCCATCAACCAAGCAGGAGATGTCGTCATTACTGATGAGCTTGTTTCAAACAGCCATTTGAATATTTCTGTTTACAATAAGTCTTTGGAAGGCACCAGTTTTCAGAATGAAATCACGGTTGCAGAATGGAAGTTCCTGTATGGTGATTACGTTGATACTGAGAGCGGCCTGAGACCCTACATTTTCAAGTCTGACAGCTGTGCGCTTAAGATTATGGCAAGTGGTGAGGAGGCTCTGAACAGCGGTATTTCAGCCTCTCTGGAAGAATCTCTTTGCGTATAAGATTTCTCAAAAGTCCCCGCAATAGTGGGGGCTTTTTTATATGCAATTTTGTTCACAAAACCCGAAAAACAAATAGATTTTTGCTATAAGCAAAAACTATCCGCGTCATATATGACGTTTGCTGTATCAAAAATCTTAAAAAAGGAGAGGTAGGATAGTTCCATGTAATAAGCTTTGGCTAACAAGAATTTACATGCCGCTAAAACAGCAAAAAACGACGAGTTTTACACACAGCTCTGCGACATTGAAAAGGAGCTGTACCATTACCGCGATTTCTTTCGGGGTAAGGTTGTCTTCTGTAACTGCGATGACCCTGAGTATTCGAACTTCTGGAAGTATTTCCAGATGAACTTCTTCTTCCTCGGCCTGGAAAAGCTCATTTCCACCCATTATGAACCCGGTGGCCAGTCCTACAAAATGGAAATCATTGCGACGGACCTTCCTACCGGACAAACTGCTTTCCCTGACTATGTGAAGACGCCGCTGGAAGGTGACGGGGATTTCCGTAGCGAGGAGTGCATCGAGATTCTCGAGGAAGCGGACGTGGTGGTGACCAACCCCCCCTTTAGCCTCTTTCGCGAGTATGTTGCGCAGCTGATGGAGTATGGGAAAAAGTTTATTATCATCGGCAACATCAATGCCATCACCTACAAGGAATTCTTCCCTTTGTTGAAGGATGATAAGGTGTGGGAAGGAGCAACGCAGTTTAATGGCGGTGCCGCATATTTCTTCGGGGATGCGTCACTATACGACCCTGAAAAGATGAGTAATCCTAAACACGCTTATGTAAAGGACGGCCATTTGTATTGGAGAGTGAATGGCGTTAGATGGTTTACTAATGTCGACATTCAAAAACGACACACTCCACTGGACCTCTACATGCGCTACTACGGCAATGAAGACCATTTCCCCAAATATGACAACTACGATGCCATCAATGTGGACAAAACCTGCGAAATTCCGGAGGATTACGATGGGGTGATGGGCGTCCCCATTTCCTTCATGGATAAGTATTGCCCGGAGCAGTTTGAGATTGTTAGCGCCAACGATTATCGAGTACGGGAATCCGTTCCCGTGAAAGCCCATGGGCTTATTGAGGATAAGGATGGCGCTATCGACGGAAAACCTAAATACGCCCGCATTTTGATTCGACGGAGGACCACCGATTGACAATGAAAAATAAAGAAGAAAAAATGGAAGCATCCACTGATTTGTATTTTGACATACTTGTATCGGAGCTCGTCAATGAGGTACATAAACCTCGCAAAAGGCCCATTACAAATATGGCTGAATGGTTACGCTTATTACTTTCAGAAATTGAAAAAGCGGAAGAATTGGGGTTGCAAATAATTGCATTAGTGGGAGCATTGATTATACCAGATTTGTGTGGCCATATCGAATATGTAAATGAAGCGATAAAATCCTGTGAAAAATACAATAAGTGGACACGCAACTATATTTATCCAATTTCGGTTGGCCATTTAAAAGACGGCTCATTACAAACTGGCTATGAGGATTTTTTGTTTCGACGAGATTATCTGTACCAACTAAGGTGTTTTCTCTTTCATGAGGGTATACCAGGTCTGAACGAAAAGTATACAGCAAGTAGGGAGAGTTGTAGTGAATATGTTGTAGACGATTTTAAATTCACTCTTGTTTTAGATGGTGAAATCTGGACTGGAGCGAATGGATATATTGAATGTCCCCAAGATGGAAATTTGACAACTGAAACGAAAAGAAAGGTTGAAGTCGCAGTAAGTGCTCGAGAAACTTGTCGTATAATTTGTGCGGCAGCACAGAAATATTTGGATGAAAACGAAGAGAAATTTGCAGAGGCAAGCAGTTTTAGAGCAATTGATAATCGCTGAAAGGAGAGAGTAAATAACGCATGAAAATCACCCCCATTGAAATCACAGTAGCCGACATCTTCGCCGGCTTTAAGGATAACCAGGAGGCTGGCGTAGTTGCCTATGGCGGCAATCTGAACGTCCGTCCTCCATACCAGCGCGAGTTCATTTATGACGATGCCAAACAGGAGGCGGTCATCCACACCATCCGCAAGGGCTTTCCCCTGAACGTCATGTACTGGGCCAAGAACCCGGATGGCACTTACGAGCTGTTGGATGGTCAGCAGCGCACCCTGAGTTTCTGTAAATTTGTCGATGGAGGATTCAGCGTAGATATGACCGGGAACGGAGATGTACGCTATTTCCACAATCTTCTGCCGGACGAACAGCAGAAAATCCTGGACTACAAACTGACTATCTATGTCTGCGAAGGCAGTGAGAGCGAAAAGTTGGAGTGGTTCAAAATTATCAATATTGCCGGAGAGAAACTCACTCCACAGGAGCTGCGCAATGCCGTGTATACCGGCCCCTGGCTGGCTGACGCGAAGCTGTTCTTCTCCAAGACCAACTGCGTAGCTTACAAGCTGGGCGAGCCGTACATGAAGGGCGCCCCCATTCGTCAGGATTATCTGGAAGAAGTCCTGAGCTGGTGCGCAGCCGGCGATGATGTCAGCATCGAGGAGTATATGGCGCAGCATCAGCATGACCCCAATGCCAGCGAGCTGAAGGAATACTTCAAAGCGGTTGTTGAGTGGGTCAAGAAGACCTTTCCAAACTATCGAAGTGAAATGAAAGGCCTGCCCTGGGGCGAATTCTACGATGAGAACAAGCATCGGAAACTGGACCCGGCTGAGTTGGAAAAGGAAATCGCAGCTCTGATGATAGATGATGACGTTACCAAAAAGAGTGGAGCCTATGAGTACGTCCTCACCGGCAATGAACGTGCGCTGCATATCCGCGCCTTTACGCCCGGGCAGAAAAGAGGAGCCTACGAGCGTCAGCAGGGAGTATGTCCATTCTGTGCAGCGGAAGGAAACAGCAAACGGTGGGAATTTAAAGAAATGGAAGCCGACCACATTACACCCTGGTCACAGGGAGGACATACAACTGTTGAAAACTGCCAGATGCTCTGTAAAACCCACAATCGAAAGAAAAGCGGAGTGTGATTTTTATACCTCACGCAACAGAGGGCTCTTACTCAAAAGTGAGGGCCTTCTCTTTTTATTTCCCGAAAAACACATACAATCGGACATATATTTTTTAAGGAGGGACAGCAATGGAAACAAATAAAATGTACCTGTTTCTATTTTTCTTTTGTGCATTACTTGCATTCATTGTGCCGCCCGCAATACAAATCGCCAAAGCCAAAAAGAAAAAGAAAAGGATGAAGGAAATTGTAAGCGGTGCTAAAACACTGTCGCCCAAGCAGTTTTTCGCTCTGAGACAATCGTGTCACGGCCGAATGGCAAACCTTGAGTTTGAAGGTGTATATATCATTTACAACTTCAATAAGAAGATGTATTATGTAGGACAATCGGTTCATGTACCCAGCCGAGTGAACGCACATTTTACCGGAAAGGGAAATGGAGACGTCTATGCTGACTATAAGTATGGAGACCGATTCGAAATTCGTATGGTAAAGCTGCAAGGTAGTGGATACAGCCGTTTGGATGACCTGGAAAGAGAACTGATTGAAATGTACCACTGCTGCGAAAGAGGCTATAACAGAAAGAAAGGCAATAGATAAAAAAAGAACCACCGAGGATTCCTCGGTGGTTTATTTTTTTTGGTGCCTATACCTGGATTCGAACCAGGGACCGACGGATTATGATTCCGCTGCTCTACCGCTGAGCTATACAGGCATGTCCCCAAGAATAATCTTGGGAGGATGTTGTGGTGCCCAAGAGGGGAGTCGAACCCCTACAAATCGGTGTTTAAATCCGCTGCGTCTGCCAGTTCCGCCACATGGGCATATGTATGGTGGGAGAGGCGGCTTTCGGGACCGCGACACACAGGGCTTCAACCTGTTGCTCTACCATCTGAGCTACCCTCCCATATAATGGTGTCCCCGGGGAGATTTGAACTCCCAAAATGCAGCGTCTGAGACCGCCGCGTATGCCAGTTCCGCCACAGGGACATATTTAGAAATGGGCGCGGAGTTGAGCCGCTAAGCCCTCACCGCTTTGTGGTTGCGCATTTCCACAATGCGTTCCCTAAACTTTTGCATCAACCTGGATTTTGACGCTAATCGTCAACCTCAACCCTTGCGACACTGTCATTCCAGCTCGCATCGCAAAGGCGGCATGTTGGGATTTGTTCCGGCGTCACTGCGGTGTGCGAAAATACGCTCGTTTTTAGACCTTGCCGCAGAAGCAGCGCTGCTTTTCAGCGCCGCAGCCTTATGCCATGCAGACCCATTTCAAACTTATTACTTTTCGAGAAAGTCTATTGCATCTTCTTTGCTGAGAAAAAAGAGATAGCCGATATCTTTTTCTGTCAACTCAGAGATATTCCATTTCTCATCCAGTGGATTATCTCCATCATAGGTGATTGTCATAGAAATCCTGTCTTCTCGTATTGACACCAAAGATACTTTCATCGGAATAATTTCTCTTCGGTTAACGACCCACACCTTACGCCCGGGACGTAATGGTATTCTGATACTTTCACCGATGTTTTCCATTGGCATTCTCCTTTAAAGTGGTGCCTCCGGGTGGATTTGAACCACCGACACGAGGATTTTCAGTCCTCTGCTCTACCTGGCTGAGCTACAAAGACATATTCAGCGCCTGCAATTTAGCCCAGCTGTATTAAGAATTACACACGCTCAAAACGATATTTCTGGTTGGCCTGAGGGTATTTCTTATGGTCGGTTTCGCCCATAAAGTCATCATAAGGCCGAACGAAAAACCGTCTTTCTCCGTACAAAGCCCGATAAATAACAACCCTCGCCTGGGTTTCTGTGTCCAGTCCATCAATGCTGACAACCTCATACAGATACGAGAGATTATCTTTCATATCGCTCGCTTCAGCCATAAGCTCTCGCTTAAAATGCTTGACGATATCTCCAGCTTTGATTCGCTGTTCCATTACACGAACCCCTTTCGCAAAGTTTATCAATGATTTTGGCGGCAAGAGTGGGACTCGAACCCACAACGGCGATTGCCGCACCCGCTTTCGAGACGGGCTGACTACCAGTTATCACATCTTGCCATATGGTGCGTCAGGAGGGATTTGAACCCACGGCCGACGGATTAAGAGTCCGCTGCTCTACCTAACTGAGCTACTGACGCATATGTAATTGCCATCTGGATATCACCCTGTTTACCGATGACCGTGCATTTCAGCACACTTGTCGAGTCGCGCATCAAGCTCGCTTCTATGGGTTCTCGACTATTCTCCGCTTGACCGGATACCGATATCACCTGAGTCGGAAGGGTGCGTTTTAACGCTAATGCACAACTGCGGTTGTTATTTTTTATCCCGAAGCAACCTTCGATACAGATTTCCATGTGCTGCTACGCCAAGGGAGAGGTCAGCCTTACCAGTTACGGGGTGCCTTCCTGCTATCCGCATTTTCCCGCCGGCACATCATACAGAACCACTATCATAGCCCGATTCTGTACATTTGGCGCCAACGGTGTTTCGCTCCGCTCTTTAAACGATGGCTGCTTCTAAGCCTACGTTTGGAAATCTATTGGTATCCCGGGCGGGATTCGAACCCGCAGCGACCAGCACCTCAAGCTGGTGTGTATGCCATTCCACCACCGGGACATATCTTTTTCTGAGCGATGGATTGAATATACACCGCTCAGAATAATATTGAAGTTAATGATGATTGCTCAATCGGACGTCTTCTCAGACCCGTCCAGAATAGACCGCATATCGTTTATCTTGAAGCTGTGAACAACGCTGCCATTTTCATCCTTTATCCGGATGCCAGCGTATTTTTCCAGCAGCCCTTGCACCATCTGCGCATCTTTCGGGTCAATGAACTTACCGTACTGCTTCTTAAACTGGCCAATTTCCTCATCTGTCAGGTCACAATACGTTCCATTTTCGAGTTTTGCGACAATGAACGCCTGTCCAACGAGAACGTCGTGGCCATCGAAGATGTATCTGTTTGGAGCAAGTCCAATCAGTTTGCCGATATCATTTGTACCCAGGAAGATAATATGCTCATCTTTACGGCAAAGATACACAAGGTCTGCCTTGCCGTTTACCAGAAAGTCGAAGCTACTCTTAAAATCCTGAGTATTCTCATGTGCCTTAATCGTACAAACGACCGGAGGCTCACCGATAGGAAGCATCAGAATACGAATGGTCTTCTGCGCCTTCAATGGGGATGCAAGAGGCATTTCAGGCATTTTTCCTTCAGGCGTAGTAGTCTGCTGTTTGGTCTTCTCATTCTTTGATTTGTGACGGCCAAATAAAGACATAGAGAACGCTCCTTTCATTTTATTTTGCTGGAGCGCACGGCCGGAGTCGAACCGGCTTACAACAGATTTGCAGTCTGCTCCATAACCGTCCTGGCCCATGCGCATATGGTATGCTCGGTGGGAATCGAACCCACAGAATGCAGAGTTTGAATCTGCCGCGTATGCCAGTTCCGCCACGAGCACATATATTATGCGGCAGACTATTATGAGCCGTCTGCCGGGACTGATGGCAGGGGAGGAGCGATTCGAACACTCAACACACGGTTTTGGAGACCGCTGCTCTGCCAATTGAGCTACTCCCCTATATGGAAACCGGTTTCTACATTTGCCCTCTTTTGATAGACCTCGAAACCGGAAAAGTCGGTGGGGCACATGGTACTCTCAGGGGGACTCGAACCCTCGACCCACGGTTTAGAAGACCGTTGCTCTGTTCCAGCTGAGCTATGAGAGCATATGGCAGGGGCAGCAGGACTTGAACCCACAACTTACGGTTTTGGAGACCGTTGCTCTACCAATTGAACTATACCCCTATAGGATGGAGCGCCCGGAGGGACTCGAACCCTCGACCTTCTGATTCGTAGTCAGATGCTCTAATCCAACTGAGCTACAGGCACTTATGTATGGTGCGCTCGCCGGGGTTCGAACCCGAGACCTACGGATTAAAAGTCCGTTGCTCTACCAGCTGAGCTACGAGCGCATAATGTGGGGTGAAGGAAGGGACTTGAACCCTCACGTCCTTTACGGACACCGGAGCCACAATCCGGCGCGTCTACCAATTCCGCCACCGACACCACATATGGCGGACGGTGCAGGATTCGAACCTGCGGGCCGTTAAACGACCACTTGCTTTCCAAGCAAGCACCTTAAGCCTCTCGGTCAACCGTCCATATGTATGGCGGAGAGGGTGGGATTCGAACCCACGGGCCTTACGACCGCCAGTTTTCAAGACTGGAACCATAAACCGCTCGGACACCTCTCCAGAAATGGATGCGGATGAGAGATTCGAACTCCCAACCTCCTGGGTCAGAACCAGGCGCCCTACCAATTGAGCCAATCCGCATTATATGGCTGTGGATGAGGGACTCGAACCCCCAAAATACCGGGGTCAAAGCCCGGTGTGTTACCTTTTCACCAATCCACAATATGTATCCGGTCTTTATGGCGGCCGGGAGCCATATGGCGGAGAGCACTGTATTCGAAACAGACCCTTATACAAGAGCGCAACGCTTAGCAGGCGTGCTCCAGAACCCTCTGGATTTACTCTCCATGTTAAAAATAAAAACCCGTAGGCTTCTGCCTACGGGTTTCTATCGAAATGAGGTGAAAATGACAAGCATAAGATTTGGCTGTATCCAAAATCAGAGATATCACTCACGTTTCACTTCAACAGAAACCGAAGGCAGCACAAAATGGCGGAGGCAAAATGATTTGCTCCACAACATGCTCAGGCTGGATTGTTTCTGTCTGATAGTACGCATGAGTTTTATCTCCTTTCTTGTCTATGCTTATATTATATCACTTATTGTCCTGTTTGTCCATAGTTATTTTGATTTTTTTGAAATGAATTTTTAGAAGCGAATTGTTGAGTCTCCCCGAAAAAGGGATAAAATCTTAGATATCAAAATATACAAGCGTCATATTGTGTTTCGCAAATACGAGCACATTATGGCGCTTGTTTTTTTTGAATTACTACATATTTTTGGAGGTTAATAAACTATGTGTAACAAAATTGATTGTCCTTTGTACGGTGGTGCCTGTGGCTTGACCAAGCTCGGTGATGCCAACAAACCCTTCGTTTCCTGCTATGAGTGTAAGACTACGGTCGACAAAAACGCTCCTGACGGCAGCAAAGGCGGCATGCAGGCCTATGTACTGACCAGCGTAAAAACTTCCGCTGATGGTACTGAGGTAAAGACCCGGCTGCTTACTGGCATGTCCACGGCAACCGAGGAGATGTTCCATCAGTATGCTGAGAGCCTTGGCAAGCTTGGGCTGAAGTTCGTATCGCCCGAGGAATATTTCACGGACGAAGGCACTGGCACAGGCATTCTGTCTTTTACCGCAAATGGGGTCCAGTACAAATGGACTATTGAGCGGCAGACGGTCGGTGAGCCTAATACGCACTGCGCAGCTATTCCCGATGAAATCCGCATTAACACCCCGGCAGGTACGCTGATTGCTTCCAGCCAGGAAAACCCTCTTTTCCCTGGAATCGCTATCGACCTTGAGTACGAGCGAAACGGGGAAGTGGAGAGAATCGGTCTCGGGAACTTTGAGTGGGGCGAAAACGACGCCGGCGAGCGCGGCATCTTCACTGTACTTTTCAGAGACACAGCCAGTGACGACTGCACCGAATATCTCCCGCTTAAAGATGAAGCGGGATTGTTTGGTGTGATGCCGGCAACGCTGGTAACCGTTTCCCAAAACGGTTGTGTCAAGAAGAAGCCCTGTACGGTGAACATCCTCACGGGGCAGGCTTTTGGCGTTGAAATCAGCGATGATGACATCGGCGCCTTTATTGAGGTACAGCATAGTCGCTACGTTCTTTACAGCAAAAAGACGATGGACGCGAACCAGTTGCACTTCTGGTATGAGTAAAAAACAATCAGCAGAGGGGAAAACATCCCCTCTGCGTTTTTAAGGGAGGAAAAAGAATTATGGCAAATTATATCGGTGTGTTCAGAAGCAACTATTTTCAGGTAACTGATGAGGAAAAGTTCAAGGGGATTGTGAGCCGCATGAGCTCCGGCGAAGGCCCTGTTACCCTGTTTACTGAGCGAGCCCCTTACTATGGGTTCGGCGGTGACGGGTCTCTGTCTGGGGTCGTATCAGAAGACGACGCCGAAAGCGATTTCCCGGAAGCTGACTTTGACCTCATGGTACAGGAGCTCCAGGACATCCTTCCAGACGATGAGGCAATTATCATCATGTCTGCCGGCCATGAAAAATTCCGTTATGTTTCGGGATGGACTTGTATCATTACGAAAGACGGATACGATTACATCGACATGACCGAATCGGCAAAAGAGAAGGCCAAAGAACTTCTCAAAAATGAGGATTGGGACACGCTATGCGAATATTAAGGAGGAAAATATGGATTTCAGTAAAATCAAACTCTTCGTAGACCTGGATGGAACCGCAGCGGTATGGAATGCGGCCGGGGAATACGAGGACTTATTTAGGGAAGGTTACTTCATGAATTTAAGACCGCACGAAAATGTTGTTAAGGGTGTAAAAAGGCTTTATGAGTGTGGCCTGGACGTTTACGTTTTGAGCGCCTACTTGACGGAAAGCCGATTCGCCCTGAGAGAAAAAAATGCATGGGTCGAAACATACCTTCCCTTTGTGGATAGAAGAAACAGGCTCTTTGTTCCCCAGAACATGTCCAAACCAAACTATGTATCTGCTCTCATTGGAGAACTGGACAATAAGTACATCCTGTTGGATGACTATTCGAAAAACCTTCATGAATGGCAGGCAGCAAACGGCTTTGGCATTAAGCTGATGAACGGGCTGAACGGAACCGTTGGCACTTGGAAGGGGCCTTCGGTATCACGTTTCGACACATCCGAGAAAATCAAAAAAGAAGTGCTGGAGCATATCAATAACAACCTCGGCGGAAAACTGAATCCGTTGTGGTAAAAAGAAAGGAAAATGAAATATGAAAATCAAAAACACCATTATGGCCGGACACATCACTCTTGGGAATACGGTTGACGTAACCGACCCGTGCTACGATAAGGATGTTTGGTGCAGATGCACTATCAAAAACGTGGCGGCCGGCAAGTACGCTTGCTATGCTATCATTGCCGATGAGGGGTCTTTCGGGCAGCGAGTTGCCAAGGCGCGTATCGTCCTCGATGATGGCAGTGACGCGGCAAAGGATACCCAGGCCCGTGTTCAGAAAGGTCGTTCCTGGAGATACAACACCACCATTGGCGTGGACGCCGGTGTTGCCGGTTTCTTTGCCGACAAGCCCGATTTCGATGATGACCAGTGGAGTGAGCTTTGCGACTGGATGTTCAGCCAGGAGGAAGACAAGGCTTTCGTCAAACGGTTTGACAACGAAACCGATGGCTTCTGGACCAGCTCCGGGTATGGTGACGGCTGCTATGACGTGTGCGCTATTCGCAGCCTCGTCAACGGCAAGCCGATGATTACGGCTTTGGAGATTAGATTCCTTTAAAAATCTTGGAGGGCGTCCGACTTTTCGGGCGCCCTCTTTGTAAATATACGAAAATCAAATACGATTAACATAAACGCAGAATGCGTGGGGGGAGAATTCAAATGAAAAAATATGATAGAACCGTCTATCAAGATTTCCGAACAAGGGACATCCTCGTAGACGGATTTGACGACATCAAAAAGCTTCTTCAGTATCTGTATATGTCGGAAGACCACAAAGTCGTTTGCAATAACGGCATTTGTGACCTTGAATTTTCTATGACACCAGGAATGGCAATTATGGTCAGAAACATGAATTTTCCAGATTTGCCTCCGACACATCGAGAAATCAACCTCGCAGAAATGCTTGGCATTATAGAGATGCTCGAGGAAATGCCGCCGACAGAATTCCCCGGCTCCTTCAAGAACCGATGGGATGAAGTTAAAACTATCTGCGTGGCTAACATGCTACAGAATGAAAAGAACAGAGGGTAGAGAAATGAACGAACAGACTGCGAAAGATACGGTAATCAAAAAAGGGAAAAAATTCCTCAAGGACATCAACGAAAAAGAGGGGTTCGTATGGACACGAAATTTCAGAACCGCAATGAAGATGACCCAAGAGGAAGCCAATTCTTTTTTGGAGAAATACGGAGAAAATGAGTTGGCTGACGCATGTGCTGCAAAAGATGTTCTGCACGAGTTCCCATTCAATGCGGTTATCCGTGTGAAGCATCAAGACATGGTCATCTATGTCAGAGAGATAACCAGGGACAAAATCTCCTTTTGCCATCTCGTGCAAAACGCTTACCACTATCGTGACACCGATTCTGCTCAGAGAACTCTGAAAAAGTATCTGAGAATCATGGAGGAAAACGGCTATCTTGCCGAAGTAGTCACTGACTAAAAAAGAGGCTGCGCTGAAAAAGCGCAGCCTTCTTTCGTTGTTTGCCCCCGAAAAAGGAATAAGATATGAGTATCCAAAGAATCGAATGCAAATTGAGAGCTCGGTAAGTGCGACATCAATAAGCATTCGACTCTTTGTTTTATATATAAGGAGTGTGACGTGAAAAAATGGACGCTAAGTTTGAAAAAGAAGAACATATCAAGAGAGGCGATATCTATTACGCGGACCTCGGCGATGTATTTGGCTCTGAGCAGGCGGGTGTGCGTCCGGTGCTTATCGTACAAAACGATATTGGGAATAAGTACAGCCCGACAGTGATTGTCGCACCGCTTACAAGCAGAGAGAGAAAACATCAGCTGCCTACGCATTGCACCATTAAAAGCCACGGCCGTTTGAAGGTCTCGTCGCTTGTGCTGCTGGAACAGCTGCGAGTAATTGATAAGGCCCGTCTAAAAGGTAAACGAGTAGGCTTTCTGGATGCTGAAGATATGAGAGAAGTCGACAAGGCTTTGTCTATCAGTGTCGGCCTGATGAAGGAAGGCTGGGCCCGCGAATGCGAAAGCAGAGGTTTAATTTCATGAAGTGTTCTCAAAAAGAAAAAGCAAGACAGTCGTTGCTTCGTGTTGACACAGCATTGCGCAATGCGGCAGACAACTTCAGTGCGCAAAAAGATGAAATGATTTTAGCAAAAATCGGGTTCGACTTGAAATTTGCTGAATCATACCTTTTTCTTGCTGCCAAGCATGGAAATGAGGAATGTGGACGCATTGTCCTCAACCCAAGCAAAACTTCATGCGACGGCGTAATGACACAAGAAAGAGTACCGGCGCATACTGTTTGCCGCAGTTGTGGAGCAAAACCCGGAGAGCTCCATAAAAAGGGCTGTTATGAAGAAAAATGCCCTGTTTGCGGTGGCTCACTTGCCAACTGCGAGTGCTGGATAGGCATGTACTAAATTTCGTAAGACCAGTCCCTCGAAAGAGGGGCTGTTTTTTTATTGCTCTTACCCGAAAAGCGAAGAAGATAAGAATATATCAAAGAATAAAACGCGGATACTGTGATAACGAAAATATCGCAGACTGCGTTTTTCTTTGAGAAAATACTTATAAATGATGAGGTGAAAATATGAATAAGGCAAAATACTTTGAGGCCATTAAGCCGCATTATACTGGCTATCAGGAGCTGCACGTCCATTCTGTTGGTTCTTTCCGAGATGCTGTAAACGAGGTAGCTGACATTTTTGACGCAGCGGAAGAACTGGGCAGACGAGCAGTATCTATTACTGACCATGGCAACTGGACGCGCCTGTTTGAAGCGTTGAAGGAGCGTACTAAGCGAGAGAAAAAAGTGCTTGAAAAAGCGCTTTCCCGTGCGGGCGTATCTGAAGACGAAATCAAATCCGCTATTAAGGCAATGGGCGCCTTCGACACCATTCGTTTTCCGAATGAGAAAATGTGGCAGTTCATTGAAAAATATGAAGATGCCTACATTGCTGCTTCACAGGAAATCATTCAGTTCATTCCTGGCGTAGAGATGTACGAATGCCTCCCCGTCGAAAATGACGACCATCGTTGGCATATTTTGCTTCTTGCAAAGGATTGGACTGGAGCACAAGCTCTTTTTAAGCTGTGCAATTTAGCTCAGCTTAACAAACACAATGATATGCCTCGATGCACCGTAGACACCATGCGACTCTTTTTGGGAGAAGGAACCCCGGGACATGGGCATGTGATTGCAACCTCTGCTTGCTTGAGCGGAAAAATTTCGGATACCCTGCTGTCCAGATATTATCTGAACAAAAAGAAAGAGGAACTTCTGGCAAGTCAGGAAAAAATGACGGTAATCGCACCGGAAGCTATCAGAGATGCAGAAGAGCGAATCCGTGAAATGACGGAAGATATCGCTATTGCGAATGAAGAGCTTGCGACAGCAAAGAAACTGGCGAAACGCAAGTTTGAAACCGCAATCAAAAGAGCTCAGAATGCATATGACAAAGCCGTTGCGAAGAGCAACCCTGATAACCTCTCTATGTTCAATGAGACAGATGAGGCTGTGAAGGCCGCCAAAGAAAAGCTCGAAGGTGTTCTTGCTGATGCTAAAGCTTCCGAGAATGCAGCCAATAGGCTCCCGAGTCTCATGGAAGACGTTGCCAAGAAAAAAGATATGCTGAAGAAAATGAAAGAATCTTTGGCTGATATGGAAAAGGCAAATCGTCCGGCCGCTCGTGTACAGGCCAAAATTGACGCCATTGATGCTAAAATTGAAGCCCTGGGAGACCTTTACGAGCAGGCAAAGAGCTATGCTCTGGAGTACCAGGAGATTTTCGGAAATGGAAACTTCTATATTGAGCTTCAGGACCATGGCCTTGACCGCGATTTCATCCTGAAAAACCAGCTTGTTCGCATTGCGAACGAAACAGGAATTCCGATGACTGTGGCAAATGACGTCCATTATAAAAATCTGGAGATGAAGAGAAAACGCGATATTGTAGCAGCGCTTCGTTTCCAGAACCTTACCTTGGAAGACGTTGCCAGCCAGCCCGGAAACGACCAGCTGTATTTCAAAAGCGATGAGCAGATGATGCAGTTGTTTGCCGATGTTCCGGACGCTATCGAGAACACAAACCGCATTGCGGAAGCATGCAATGTGTTCTATAAGAAAGAAATGCACTTGCCCGAGTTCGTTGATACGGTTAACGGATATGCACCTGCGCAGTATTTGCGTAAGATGGCGGAAAAAAACGTCATCGTTAAATATCCGGACTGCAAACAGTGGACTCCCGAACGTCAGAAAGCGTTTAAAGAGAGACTCTACTATGAGCTCGGTGTTATCGAAAAAATGGGGTATTCCAGCTATATTAGCATTGTGGAAGACTTCATTCGGTATACCAAAGAGAATTTTGGCTCTGAATCCGTTGGCCCTGGCCGTGGTTCCGGCGCCGGAAGTCTGGTATGCTATCTTATCGGTATCACCAACATTGACCCTTTGAAATACAACCTGATTTTCGAGCGTTTCCTCAATCCTGAGCGCGTATCTATGCCTAAACAATATTGGGCACCCATTGTGAACCCTATTACTCAGGGGTGTGCGGCTTAAAGCCGCGCTAACGGTTGCAGTTGAATAAGATTGTTCGCCAAGCCTTGCAAGGAGATGCGAACCTTTGACCCGGAAAAGGGAAAACGAAGCCGCTGCGTAAGAGAACCTACGGTCCACGAATGTGGATAGCAGGCGATACCGTGCTAAGTTTGACTCTCTCTAAAATTACCAGAAAGGAGAAACATGGTCTATGAAGAAATAAGAGGAATTCCTGGATTTAAGGGATATTTCGTGTCACCGAATGGAGACGTCTACAGCAACAAAAGCGGCAAAATGAAAAAGTTAAAACCTTTTTTGGATAGCCGTAAGAAATATTTGCTGATTGGTCTTATTGATGACTCTGGACAAAGGAGAAAGGTCCTTATTCATCGAATTGTAGCGATTTGCTATATACCAAATCCCAACAGTCTTCCTGAGGTAAACCACAAAGACCGCAACACGCAAAATCCCTGCAAAGAAAATCTCGAGTGGTGTACGCGAAAAGACAACCTCTCAGACAGCTATGAAACAATGTCTCCTGTTCGCAACAAAAGACAATGTCAGTTGTTTAAAGGTGGGACTTTTATCCAAGAGTTCCAGAGCATTCACCAGGCGGCCGTGTTCGCAAATCAACACTACGGTGCCAACGCTACCTCACTCGAAAAATATTTGCAAAGTGGAGATGTTTCGATTGTTTCAGAAAAAGAAACAAAAAGGAAAACGAAGAGACCAACCTCTACTGGCATCACACAAAACCGCGCACCGATTTCTGTTGTCAGGGCGTCCGACAAAACCAAAGTCGGAACATTCAAGACATTTTTAGAAACAGCGCAGTTTTTCCAGAAAGAGCTTGGTTTACGCGTTTCACCTAAAACACTCCAGAAAAAATATTCACAAAAAATGCCCATAAATGGGTATATGGTAAAAAGAGAGTCTTAAAAGTGTAACGACCAGCCTCATGAGAGGCGTAGGGGAGAAGATGAGTTACTCCCCGAAGTGCATGGCACTGGACGATGTCCAGTGAAGAGATGGCCTATTCCCCTTGGCATTAGCCAGCTAAATATCGGGAAACCGAGGGTGAAAAGGATATTGACACCGATTTTGCCCCGTCCATTCGCGACAAGGTAATCGGTTATGTAGCCAAAAGATATGCATACAAGGAAGATTATATTGAGGAGCTGAAAGGTACTGTGTGCGCCATCAATACCGAAGGTGTTCTGGCGGCCAAAAGTGCCATTCGTCAGGTTGGTAAGGTTACCAACGTTCCTTTTGCCACATGCGATAAAATCGCTAAGCTGATTCCGACAACCGTTGGTATGACGCTGAAAAAGGCATTGGAAGAAAGCGATGAGCTGAAACAACTCTACGACAGTGATGCCCAGGCAAAATCCCTGCTTGATGATGCAATGCTGGTCGAGGGAACTCCTGTCCAGACGGGCGTTCACGCAGCCGGTGTTATTATTGCAGATAAGCCTATCAGCGAATATGCCCCTATGTTCTGGAACGACAAAAAGAACACCTGGGTTATTCAGTATGACATGGTTTCCTGTGAGTCTGACTGCGGGATGCTTAAGATGGACTTCCTCGGTCTGCGAAACCTGGATATCATTATGCGCTGTAAAGATTTTGTCAGAAGAGCGAAAGGAGTCGTGATTGATTCCGTAGCTGTTGAACAGGCAGATGATGAAAGCGTAATCGTAGATATCTACGGCAAAGGTGACACCGACGGTATTTTCCAGTTTGAAAGTGGCGGCATGAAAAAGACGCTGCGTTCTTTTGTTCCTAAACAAATTGAGGACGTTATCCTTCTGAATGCCGCATATCGCCCGGGTCCGATGCAGTATATTCCTCTTGTCACGGATGTTAAATTCCACCGTGCAGAGCCGAATTATATTGTGCCGGATATGAAGCGAATCCTGGAGCCCACCTACGGTTCTCCCATTTACCAGGAACAGATTCAGCAGATTTTCCATGAAATCGCTGGATTTAGTCTCGGTCAGGCCGATATCATTCGTCGTGCCATGTCCAAGAAGCATCTGGATGAACTGGAAGCCGCAAAAGACGGCTTTGTCAGTGGCTTTAAAGCAAAGGGTGCAAAGGATGCAGACATTGAAAAATTCTGGAACGAGCTTCTGGATTTCGCCAAGTATGCATTCAATAAATCCCATGCCGCTGCATACTCCGTATTGTCCTACTATACGGCATGGCTCAAGCATTATTACCCGGTCGAATATTTGGCATCTCTGATGTCCTTCTCGACCAAGGAAGATGTCGGGCTTTATGTAAAAAATGCCAAGGACTATGGAGTGAAAGTTCTTCCTCCGGACGTAAACCGTTCTTTGCACTATACGGCTCCGACTCGAAACGGAGAAATTCGTTTTGGTCTGGAAGGGCTGAAAGACGTTGGTGCGGCCGCAGAAAAAATTGTTCGTGAACGCAAAACCGGCGGTGCATTCAAGTCTCTTGATGATTTTGTTCTTCGTTGCGTCATTATTGGCGTAGACAAGGCCCCTATCGAGAGTCTCGTAAAAGCTGGTGCGCTGGATGAATTTGTTTATAACAGACAGGAAGCCGTTGAAAATATTGCGGCATATGTTACTGCCTGCCGTACCGCAATTCGTTCTGCATTCAAAAAAGCAGAGGAGCAGGGAATCGAGCCCGATTCGCGTTGGGTATATAATACAATCAACGCTGAAAAGGAGTTTAATCTCCCGAATGCAATCCCCTGCGCAGAATATGACAACACGACGATGGTCCGTTTGGAAAAGGAATATGCCGGTTTTTATGTTTCCGGTAACCCCTTGGAAAAGCACAAGGACATTCTGACGAAATACGCTCATACTCCTATCTCAGAAATCACGGAGAGTGAAGAAGTAACGCTGGTTGGGCATATTTCCGACCTCGTTATTTTGCGACGCAAGTCGGATGGAAAACCGATGTGCAAATTCAACCTTGAGGACCTCACTGGTGATGTGAGTGCTGTCTGCTTTGTGAAACAATATGAAAAGCTTGGCTCTCAGCTTACCGAAGGTTCCATTGTATTGCTGAAAGGTAAAGTCGAGGTTCAGAATGATGTGATGAGCGAAAGCGATGAAGAAAAAAGCTTCCAGTTTGTCGTTCGTTCCGGCCGCAAACTCACCTAAAACAAAAGCCTCCTGCTACAAGCAGGGGGCTTTTTTATTGTACAAACCCGAAAAAGCAATAGGATAGATTTATCAAATCATACAAGGAAAATTACCGTGATACGAAAGTACACCGCCTTGATTGTGATTAAGGAAGGAGAATGATGAAATGTTGTATGTAATGTGTGGTTGCCCCGGAAGCGGACTGTCTGCCTGATGGCCAGAAAGCGGTTGCTATTGTGATGAAAACATCTCTTCGGGATGCATTATACCGTAATGCCAACCGAGAGCGTGTTGTTCCTGAGTATGCAATCCGCAGAATGTTTTTCAGGATGCAAGAAGAGCGCCCGAGAAAAGAAGAGGGCTTTTCGGAAATTCGCTTGATTTAATTTTTTACCGGGAGCTAATCAGGCTCATATCCACATCGCAAAAAATGAATATGCGGCCTGTGCTTTCCGGCACAGGTTTTTTATTTTGGAAAATATGGAGGGAAAATCATGCTTCCTGTACAAATCCTCGAAAACTTTTTTTGCGACGGAGCAAGTAATCCGTACTTTGGTCACTCTGTACGTACCGGGAATTACCTGGTAGCTATGTTCGATGTCGTCCGTGATTTAAGCCGTTTTAGTCAGCTGTTCAAACAGTATACGTTTGACACAGTTGCATTGGCAGGGCTGCTGCACGACATAGGGAAAATCAAAATTCCGCAGTCTCTGTTGACTAAGAACGGAGCTTTGACGAAAGAAGAATGGGAAACCATGCGCCAACACTCTGCGTATGGCGGAAGAACGCTCAACCAATTCCAAGTGTGTTCCAAGATTCTCAGAATCTGGCCGAACGCTCAAGTAAACTCTTTGGCAGATACCGCAATCTATCACCATGAGCGGGTGGATGGAAAAGGGTATCCTTTTGGTGTATCTAAACATATTCCCCCTTTGGCAAAATTGTGCGCTGTTGCTGATACTTTCGACGCCATTACCAGCGACAGGCCATATAGAAAAGGTGCTTCTGTTCACGATGCAATCGAGATTATTAAAGCATCGGCCGGAACGCAGTTGGACCGGGAAATCGTTGATGTACTGCTCAAAAACCTGAAGTGGACTATGCCTATGGCTGTCTGCGAGCAGTATGTCGAGAAAGGAGAAATCGTATTTGGCAATTATCAAGAAACTGCCTTCGTCGGAAATACTCAAGCTTACGTGCAACGCGGAAACTGGAGTGTATCTCGTAACACAGCGCTCTGATAACAGAAACTTTTATCTGTATAAAAAAGTAGCGGACGGTTATGAAAAACTGTCTCCCAAGGGAGCTGCTACGCCAACTGTGTTTGACGAAATCATCTGGCAATCCAAACCGACTACAAAAAAGAAAAAATAAGGAGTGATACATAAAATGAAAAATTTTGTGCCTGTAGAAAAAATGTCCAAGCGTGCCCAGAGAGAGCTCGCAAAAAAGCGTCGTGGGTCTTGGCTTGGGGTAAACCCTGTGACAAGAATCAAGCCCAACGATAGGAAAAAGAAGCTGGAGAAAGCGAAATACATTGCAGCCATGCAGTATTGAGTTGCTATTCCCCGAAAAACCAATAAAGTAAGAAATACGGAGGTGTAAACATGAAGACAAACGTAACACGGAAAACCATCGGAGACGGCGTGAAGTTCGAGCGTATCAGGAGAATAACCGGATATCTCGTCGGAACGACTGATAAGTGGAACAACGCCAAAAAGGCCGAGGAACACGACCGCGTAAAGCATTCGGTCAAGTGATTTACCATAGGCGCTCGAAAGGGCGCCTTTTTTATTCGCTCTCACAGAGAAATTTACATATCAACCTTTTTTCATTTTCTGCTGAAACAAATTTCCATAAGAAAAGCAATTATAGGTTCCTTTTTATATGGACAAAACGGACTATTTAGGTTATAATATAAGAAAAGGGAGTGTAAAACCCTTTTTGAAACACTTTGTTGAGCATTCGCTAAGTCAACATTAAAACCAGTGATTTGAGACTCGGGTAATTAGATATAGCTTACAAAATGAGCTATAAATAATACCTGTTTTATTATAGGCGTTGCGATGTGCGGAGTTCGGAGAGAATTCCCAAAACGCCAACAGATTTGAGAAAGGAGGGCCCAGGCGGGCACGAGACACTATGAACACAACGAACACAAAAGTAAATGCCGAGCAGGGAACCGAACGAATGGATTTTCCCCGCTTGGAACTCCTGACGCTACTCAATTTAGCCACTCCTACGCTATCAAAAAAAAGCACCTTTGTCGACAAGGTAAAAAAGATGTTTGACAAAGATATGCTGCTTCAAGTCGAACGAGATTGTTTTGAAACATCCCTACCCGCAACGGTAACGCTTCCGCCACAAACGAGAGAGAATTCGATTGTTTTGACGGCCGCTTTTTATCTGCTTCACAAAAAGCAGACAAAGCTGAAAACAAAGGAAAGAATTATCATTGCAAAAGAAGTCTCGGAAACATTCCATCGCGAAGTCGAAAGCATGTCCATTTTCCTCAAAGAAAAAGAATTCCAAGCGGATGTTTGCGAAACTATGTTTAGCCTTCATCCGGAAATCGTAGCGGCTCTTTTTCTGGTATTTACCTCTGAGCTGAGCGAAGGAATCCCAGACGAACCCATTTCAAAAATTTGGGAAGGGTATACGAGATTTATTAACCCAATGCAAGATGCTCGAGAAGGCGACGCCGTTTCTACTGTAAAAAAGAGAGATAACTTTGTTGGGAGCCACAAAAACTTCGGTGGCTATATCAACACATGGATGGATACGCCAAGTCTCTCGAATCCGAGAAAAACTCTCACGACTAACCCATATATTCTGTTCTCTCGAGCTGCGATGAGCGCAGGAATGGACTTTTCCTCGCTTGTCCCGGACGAAATTCTCATCACAAAGGATGAATCAGAAATAGCTGCAAGATGTGCAGTATATGCACAAAATGAAGAGGTCGATTTCGACGCAGAAAAGTTCAGACAAGAATACACTCAAATGTCTGACGCGAGAGCTGATTATAATAGAGCTTTTCTGTCTGCTATTATGATAAGAAAAGCTGCTGCTTTTTATTCACGAGAAATTATCTCCAACTTAAAGCAGCAGATGTTCGGCACAGAACAGCAGCAAAAAGCCTTTGATAAACAGCTTAAGTCATTGCAAGAAGCCAGGGAATTGACAGAGAAACTCCGTGAAGAAAATGCGCAATTAAAGGCCAAAGCTTCGGAAATTGACAGTTGGAAAGAATCTTTCCGAAAAAGGGAATACGCCCTCAAGGAACAGGTTGCATCTTTGACGAAACAGTTAGAGGATGCCAACAGCCAAATCTCAGAATTGAAAATTCCGATGGATGCTGGAAAAGAGGTCGTAAGCCTTGATGAAGCATTGCAGGAAGCAGGCTTTGAGGATATTGGCCAAGAGCAAAAAACTTTTCACGACGAACTCGTAGAACACGAGCAGAAATATCGTATCATAATCGCCGGCGGAAATGAGAACCTCATGAAAAAATTCCGCATAATGCATCCGGGCATCGTAATTATCAACGATGCTCGAATCGCCAATTGTGAAGCAGTTGTTCGAAATGCTGATATACTGTTTTTCAAAACGGATTGTATCTCACACAGTCTGTATGATAAATGCAAGGATGTTGCAAGTGCCTGCAAAGTTCCTTATAGCTATATTCCAGAAACAACATCAATCAATTTGATTGAGCAAATTATTTGCGAAAAAATAGCTGAAAAACTCAGTACAAGAAGGGAGGTAGGCATGTATGCCTAAAGACAGAAAAAAAGCAATGAGTGATGGCGAACTGTCACAGATGTTTCTTAATATCGGCCGTGCAAAAGAAGCCGCTGCCGAAGGTATTATCGCCGAGCAAAAGAAAGAGGAAGAAGAAAAACGCCGTCAACTGAAAGGAAAACTGAAGATTTTTGGCGGTGCAGGGGAAGAGTTTGGCGAAGATATTGACTATGACGAAGAAGTTCGCGCTCTTGAACAGGAAATTGAATGGGTCAGAAGTGGTAAGGTCCACAAGTATGACTCTGGCGTAGTGCTGACAGAAGAGGACAGCGAATGTCCGGATGCACTTGAAAACCTCGTGGACACACCTGAAAAAATCGAAACATCTGAACAGACAGAGACTTCAGATTCTAACGACTCTGATAACTTTGAAATTCTTGGTGTACCTGACGAAGAAACAGGCAACATCGAAGTTGATAATCCAGAACAGACTGTATCTGAGATTGAACTGGATGAACCTGTAATCGAAGAGTCTACGCCAGAGGCCCCAGCTCTTGAACCCGACGTACAGGCTGAACCAGAATTTGAACTGGACGATGTAGCTTCTGAACCAGATATTCTCAGAGTGTATTTTGCTACTGCATATGATGCACAGACAGGTGTTGGACACTTTGCATTTGACGCATACAAAGGGGATATCCTCCTGGAAAGCAAAACGGGGAACATCGTTGACAGCAAAGCAGAGACTGTTGTTTTTGTCGGCGCATCAAAGATGCTCCAGTATATTCAGTCTACAAAAAGCACCTCCGCACTTCTCATCATGTCTGAAAAAGCAGAAACGCTTTTGAGAAAAAACGCTATCTATGGTTTGACTGGAGACTTCGGATACGCTGCGATTGAATATATCAGAAAAGTCAAAGAACTTTCCGCTGAATGTTATCTCCGCGTACTGTCGGGCGTTCATACACAAGAGATGTCTGCTGTTATTCAGCACATCCAAATAAGCTAACAAAGAAAGGAAGATGTACAATGATGGTAATTGCAGTCGACACGGGAAACCGTTGTATCAAAACGGCGCACGCTGACCCGTTTAGCGCCGGTCTGAACAGGCATTTTGATGCCAAACCCTTTATCGCAACCGATACGCTGTTCTACGATGGACAGTATTACACTTTTTCCGAAACTCAGGGCGGGCGCCGCGAGGATAAGAGCATTGATGATTACTACTTCATGCTGACCCTTGCCGCAATCGCAAGGGAAATCGTTATGAAGAAGGCCATGGAAAACGCTCTGGTCGGCGAGAAAATTTCTTTCTCACAGGCAATGAGAGAGGCGAACCGAGCAAAGGCTTCTTACAAAGAGGACATTTACCTTTCGGTTGGTCTTCCTCCTCGCGATATGGTTGCCGGCGGCAGCGTAATTCGCGGAGATAAATCTATGACCACGAGGTACAAAGAGTATTTCCTGCGAAACGGGGAGCGCCTTGTTTTCAAGTACAACAACATGAGCTTTGATATTTGTATCAAAGAGGTTTTTGTTTCTGCACAGGGCTTTGCTGCTATTTTCCCCAACGACCTTTTTACCCAGGTCACCAAATCTCCGCAGGCATACATCATCGACATCGGGGGATACACGACCGATATTGCGCTGGTTGCCAACCGCCGCATTGACCTGAACTTCTTTGAAAGCCTGGATTTTGGGGTGATTTTCCTTTACAGCGAAATTGCCGATATGGTAAAGAAAAATCACGGCAAGGACATCAATGGCATTCTCATCGAGGCTGTTCTCAAAGGGGAAAACATTGGCGATGAAGCCGTAGAAGATACGGTCAAAAGAGTTGCCGAACGTTATGCTAAGCAGCTCGTTGCGGCCCTCCAGGACAGAAAAATTGACCTCGAGCTGAGCCTTCCTGTTCTTGTGGGCGGCGGCGCACAGTTGATGGAAAAATATCTCAGGGACGCAATCCCTCGCAAAGATATCTTTGTCATTCCTGATGTTCGCGCCAATGCAATTGGATATGAGGTTTTCGCCAACCGTATTCTCAAAGAACGCCAGAAGAGCACCTTCTAAATAAAGGAGGTGCCTGCGTATGAAAAATGAACGCAGAATCAACCTGTGTTTTAACCTTGATGACCCAAGACAAAAGGCAGTATATGAATATTTGTCAGCAGCCGGCCGCGAAAAATCCGCTACGGTTGTCAACATTATTCTTCAGCACATCTCATCAGACAAACGTTGGAGAAACGACCTGATGGAAAGAGAAGTCCGTTTCGTAGAGCGATTTGAGTCGATTATCAAACAAAGCGACCAACAAAGGTCGGCTCAATTGAGAACTGAATTAAAACAGATTCTCTCTGAACTTGATTTGTCAAAACCGAAACCCGAACCTGTGCGGACCACTACAAGTTCGGACGATGAAATGAGCGACGATGCCTTTGACGCAGTAATGGCGTTTATGGGGTAATTGCCTAAAACAACAGCCCCCACTTCTTAATCCATAGGAAGTGAGGGCTGTTATAAAAAGGCAATGATATCATTTATTTTTGGTCCTGAGGAATATCACTGGTAAACAAGTAAAGAGGTTCATAGTCATCGCTTTCGATAACTTTTTCTAATGCTTCAAACAAAGCTGCGCCATGTTTTTTTACAGATTTGTCTTCGGATGAATTAGATAAAACTTGTGCCATTTCTTTTATCGTATCACTGTGCAACTGGCCCAAGAATATCGCGAGTTCTCTAAAAACGCTATCCGCATCATTGAGATAAGACTCTCCAACAAGCTTAGAAATATCATATCCAAATATTCTGCACACCGTCAAAAAGGACGCCAAATTTAATTTTCGTTCAAGTCTTGAAATCTTAACGTATGAGCTATACGGCATATCAATTAACTCGCAAAAATCGCTTGCGCTTAATTTTTCGCTAATACGAATAGTTTCGATTTGACGAATTATATTTTCTTCAAGTTTTGGCGTTGTTTCTCTGATATATTTTGACGCAGAGAGATATTTGTTTTTTGCATCAATAGATGCCGATATTAGCTTCTTTGAGTACATATCTCACGGCCTCACTTTCTTGCGTACGACGCTAAATAAGCTCTTCATTACTTAAATTATATCACATTTTATCCGAAGTGTCAAATAAAACAAAATTTTTTTGAATTTAAACCTAAATTTTTTTATTTCAGTACACGTTCTCTTGCTTATCCCAAATAAAACAGGGTTAAGGACGTTACGAAATAAAGCGGTTATTAGGAGGTAAAACTATGCTGCTTGTTTATTTGTCTGCCACTAAGGCATCTGATAATAAAAATGCTGTTCGGGCTGAGATTATTCACAATGGGACCAAATACGAACAAACTCAGTTATTTCCTGTCGGAGACATCAGAAGCGCAAAGCTCTCGTTCCTTGAAAAAGTGTTGAAAAGCATTCCGTGGACAAAAGAGTCAGTAACCATTTTTCTTAATGATGGCCAGCTTTACGAAGAATATACATCGCGTTCGTTCAAAAACGAACAGTGGCCGGCAGTAATCCGCTGCCAGGACTCTTTTTCTTTGGTTATCAGTTTTAGGAACAAAGGTGTCCTTTCGGATTTTTTGGAGGAAGAATTGGAAAATGAATTTGACAAATCGTTTTGCTCTGCAAATAAAAATATGCTGTATTGAGAGGTGTAAGAGAAGATGAAAGTTGCAAATGTAGTAGAAAGGGTTGCTGGGATGGACCTGCCGGTTTGTCCAGTATTATATCGTTCTTTTGTTCAATCCGAATTTTCACTTTTGATTGTTCGCAGGATGAATGATTTCCTGCAACAGTACCCCGAGATGAAAGACATTGTCTTTGTTGTTATGTCATATCCGGCCATCAAGTGGGTACTGAACAATGAAAAGAGCAGCGAAGCACTGCTTCGTTTGCTCAATGACAAGGAAAATGCGGCTATGTTCAATCAGGCCAAAGCAGTGGCTGAAAAGGTTACTCAGATGCCTCTGGGCGAGCTGATTGAACGCAGACACAGCTACATTGAGAATTGTCATGTATTAGCGGCGGGAATCGAAGAGACCATCAATAAAATCGGAACATATCCTGACCACGGGAAAAAATATCAGGCTGTTCTCCGTGTTGCGCTCGGTATTGATGGGGAAAACGAAAAAGAGTTGAGTAGATACAACCTCAACAAATATTTTCCAGAAGCATTGAAACTGATGTACCGCTGTATGGAAGAACAGTCCTTGGCGATTGATAAGGTGCTGACCGGAGCGCTTCCGTCAGACGAAACAAACGCTGCCATGTATCACGGTATTCTTCAGATGCTTCAGGAATATACGCAGTTGCTGTGGCTTTCCAAAAACTCCAAAAAGGAGAGCGAAGCAGCGGCCGAAAAATATCTTGAGCTGATGGACAAAGCCATTGAACAGGTAAAAAAATTCCCGTCTGGTGGCAATGTTTATTATAGCATCATTCAAACTATCATTCGTCTCAAACCTCTTGGAGTACCCGACGAAGTAGCAGCAGAACGTCTCGACATGTCCACCTACACCTTTTCTATCAAAAAACGCCGTGCGCTTTTGGTTCTTTGCTCTGCAATTTTCTGTTATGAAGGCGACATCTATGTAAAACTTCTGGCAGACAAAATCTAACCAAAAAAGTGAGGCCGTTAAGATATTGAGTCTCCCCGAAAAGTAACGACAATTTAATTATCCAAAGAATCAAAACCGCTTTTGTGTATCGTAAATACCTATCGCAAAAGCGGTTTTTTCTTGGATACATAAAATTGATTGGAGGAGATTATTCTTGGCAAAAGAAAAAGACTTTTTTTGGCAGATTCAGGGGCTTACGAGTTTCTGCAAAGCACGAGCAGACTGGTTGGAATACGACCGAGTCCATCTGTCCTTCGTAAAGCACGAAGGTAAGAACAACAACTGCAAGCAGACTCTGGCGATTGAAGGCGCCGTAAAACTCCATGGCAGCGATGGTGTTTTGTACCTTTCCGAACTCATTCTGTCTGGTGCGGCGAAAAAGCTCGCTGAAAAAGCAAAAGCCGCCGCCGGAAACGGTTATGTGCAGCCTATTTTCACCAGCATGGGTGGAACGGTATCCGCCCGCTCGAACAACGGCCAGTGCATGTTCCGTCAGTTCTCGGTTGTTCCCGGAACCAAATCGGAATATGTGTTGCAGATGACGACCTGCCCTGGTGAGGAGAATGCCACTGGCGGTATTCAGCCCGTGAAGGGAGCAAAGAGAGAAAGCATCTATGTTCCTTTGTCTTCTGGCGACCTTGTGTCCTTTGCCAAAGCTGTTCAAATTGAGGTAACTGCGTTCCGCACGGCAAAGATGCTGAGCGATGGTTCCAAAAATTCTGAGGAAAATCATACACAGCCTGCTGTACAGCAGCCTGCCGCACAGACTGTGCCGGCGGAAAAGCCGACGTTGGCTATTATCTACGAAACGACCGGCATTGTGAACCGGGGCCTTCCGTTCGCTATGCTTGCGGATAATGGCGTAAACGTACTCAAAGGGGTCATCCAGGCGCTTCTTGGGGCTCCGGAGAGGTATGTCTGTGTTCCTGAGCAGTACAACAATGCAGTCAAGCTGATTGAGGGAAAGCAGAAAGGCAGCGCGATTGTAAATCTCGCTGGCAAACAGGATGCCAGCAAGAAAGCATCTATCGTGGTTGTTATCGACACCCTCAAGTAACAATTCCTGCGTAAACACAAAAAAGGCCACCCATTGCGGGTGGTCTTTTTTTCTTTTGCCATAAGCTCTTTTTCACCTCAATAAAATGGACAATTAGGACAAAATTTGATATAATATAAGCATGAGCATTAAAAGGAGGGGTGTTTAATGCAAGAAGCCAACAGTTTTAGTATCAAATGCAAACAATGCGGAAAATTTTTTGAAGCAAAGGGTGCAAATGCTGCGTACTGCCCAGAGTGTAGAGTGGAGAGAAAAAAGAAGCTTGACCACCAGGCTTGGCTGAGACGCAAATATAAAAACGGAATGTATACAGTCTGCGAAAGAAGAAAAATGCTTATGCGTCGACTGGAAAAAACACATGCCAAGGAACTTGGTATTGACGAAATGTATTATTACATCTGGAAAGATTGCAACCCGTTTTTCTATAAGCAGTGGATGTATTCTCATCTTCCGCCCGAACTGGTTCCGAGTTCTTTTGCAAACACTGTTGCTCAGAATACAGCTGCCACCACACGTCCTACCATTATGAGTTAAAAGAAAGGAGACACCGACCTAATGGAAAACATGCAGAACCCCACATATATCGGAAATTACCGTATTCGATACAAGGGAGAAGCGCTTACGGTCCCGGTAGACGATAAAGGCAATCTTTATCTCCCTGACGGAAAAGTCTTGCGTTTGTCTGATGAGCAGTTTTCGATTGTACGCCAAAAAATTGAAGAAAGACGCGCTATCGAGAATAATGCAAAATCTATGACAATGCCTACCGCTGACGAGTTGACCAGATTTTACTCGACGCCGAAAGCGGAATCGACACAGGGATTTACCAGCCCTGCAACAGTCAGCGAAACGCCTGTAACTGAACCTCCCAAAGAAGCAGCCGTCGAAGTGGAAACGCCGGCAACCCCAGATAAAAAAGAGCTTGCTGAAAAAGAGAAAGCGGAAAAGCGTTTGGCGGCCGAAGAAGAAAAGGCCAGAAAAAGGGCTGAAGCCGAGGCTCTGAAAGCCGAAAAAAAGGCAGCACAGGAGGCGGCGAAGGCTGAGAAAGCTGCTGCACTTGAAGCTGAAAAAGCAAAGAAGAAAGCAGAAAAGGAAGAAGCCGAAAGAGTTGCGCGTGAAAAAAAAGCGGCAAAGCAGAAAGAGAAAGAAGAGAAAAGAGCCTCTGTAAATCAAGCGACCAGGCTTAGCCTTATTGCCACTGCTCTGGCATCCGTTCTCATCACAGTAGTCGTTCTTGCCTGCCTTTTTCTGTACTTTGTCAACAGCGGTTTTATCACCATTAACAGCAGCCCTCGGATAAATGGACTGGTCATTTATGATGACCTCAATTCCACAGCAAGTGCATCAACCGCATCTTTTGATGCGGGGGATACTGCTTATTTGGAAAATGTAGACATTGTATCCCTTTGATAAAACCCACACCCCAAAAAGCTCTTTTGGGGTGTATTGTTTAAATATGAAAGAAAGGAGATAAGCCAGCACACGGCTTACAAAATCAGTTATGGTTGAATCTATCATGACAAAATCATTTACAAAAATTATATTTGCCGCCGTTTGCGCCATTTTGCTCTCGATTGTTACGGTCCTCGTTACAGACATCGCCTGGTGGGTAGCTCTCATTATGCTGATTGCAGTATTGGCCAGCTTTTCCAGCACATACATTGAGCTGAAGAAAGCATTTGAAAACGGTGATATAGTTGCAGTATACGGACATTGTGTTTCTATAGAAAACGCAGTGAACCTTATCGGCAAAACGCAGCGCAAAGTTTTCTCATATCGTTTTATTTCCCTTGCAGAAGGTGACAGTGAAGCTTCGGACGACGACGTTGCCAGCTTTTATATCAAAGGAGAAAAGGGCAAGTTTGTAGAAGGGGAAAGCTATTGTCTTCTGTTCAAAAAGAATGCAAAAGACGCAGACATGTTCAATGAAGGAAATCTTATTGGATACGAAATTACAAAAACTTCGCCCGTTGCAGTATCTGCTTCTGAGATAGATGAAGATGAAGCAGAAGTAGAGGAAGAGCCCACCGAAAATGAATATGTTGCCGACGAGAGTGCTGCATCGTCGAAAATTCTGTATTTTTCCCCAAAACAGAAAGAAAAGGAGGATGAGGAATGATTTCAGTATATTCCATTGCCGCAGTTTTTTTCATGATTATTGCGGTAGGCGCTATGTATCGGAACTTCACATCCCGTTCTCCGTTTTATCTTGATATTTTTGGGAAAAAATATGCGAGAGAAAGCAAAACCATTACAGCTATTTTTGAAAAGCTTGAATGGGGCGCCGGTGGCGGATATTGGATGGTGTGCCGCATTGGTGAAAACGGGGTTGAAGCCAAGTTTCCGCATACACGAACAATAAGCGAAGAATCGGAAGGCAAAGAAATCCAACTGGCGGCAGTCAAAGATGTTGGCTTTGATGTCTATATCCCGCAAGGCCACAGAAACGAAAAGCCTTTTGCGGACTGTGTAGTTATGGGGCCAGAAGAAATTACGCAGCAGAATAAAAAAGCTCAAGCCATATTTGCTATTGCAATTGCTGGGTGCTGCATCGGCTTTGTTTTCCTCCAATCTATTCCGGTTTTGTCATGTATTCTTTTTTTGGCATCAACAGCAGCATTTATGTTGTCAAAACCATTGTTAGACTGGAAAAAATGCGAGGAATGCTGTAAAATATATACAAAGAAAGCTGAAAAGGTAAAGACCCAAGAGGTTGATTTAAAGCGCAGCGCTTTTTCTCCCGATTATGACCACTGGAGCCAGACACAAAAGGATTTGTATGGCATTACTGTTCGACTGGAGTCCGAGCAAATGGCTGGAAAAGAGGATGCCGAATTGGATGATGATACCCCTCCTGTTGATGGATGGGTAAACATTGAGCAACCGGACATTGACCATCCTGATTATCCAGAAGAGCCAAGCACCTATGAAGGAATTGTACCCAAGGCGTGCAAAAATTGCGGCTGCATTGTAGACAATGATGCTTTTTATTGTCCGAATTGTGGAGCTCCGCAGAAAAAAGTAACAGATTTTCCAAAAAGTTGGGAAGGCTTCGAAGAGTTTGAAGAAAAGCAGGAAGGCGGCGCAAAGAACGTCGATTTCGAGGATGCAGAATCAGAAAGTGTAACAAATTCTGAAATGTTCGACAACAACAAAGGCAATGCGGTGCCAAAAGGACAAGAAGCTCCTCACAAGGCCAATGGCCCAAGACGCGGAAAAAAATCCAAAAACAGAAGGTATCGCCCGGATACTAATTCCGGAGGAACAGATGTGGATAAGATGATTCGGTCTTTGGAATCACCCTCTCAGCCCACTCTTTAAAACTGTACAAGGAGGAATACGTGCATTTGGCACGTAATAAGAAAAATGAAAAAAGGTAGTCGCAAAAGGCCAGAAAAAGTTTGGGACATTATCAGCGAGGAAGATAAAAAGCGTTTACAGGAGTGTCTCAACAATATTGAGCTTAAATCTCGTATGAGCAGCGAGGAGTCTTTGAACGAACTTCTTGTCGAATTAAGGGACAAATATACAACCAAACACAGGTGTATGTATTGCGGCAAGTTCCACAAAGGTCAATATGGTCTTTGCAAAACATGCAAAACTCAGCTTATTCGAACAAGAAGTGTTGGCATGGGAGAAGAAGAAATCAAAAAGTTCTCTGATGCAACTAATCCAGAAAATCTCCATTGGGCATTTGTAGATATAGAAAACGCAAAAAGGATTTCTCGTTTGTTTACTCCAGGGCGTAAATACTCTTGGTCACAAATGCAGACATTAAGCAAAGAGCTTAATGCGCTTAAGGAAAATATCGAACAGACAATGGATATAACAGAGCATAGACGTTGTTTGGTTTGCGGTCAAATTACCCGCTCTTCAAAAGGGCTTTGCTCCGAATGCCGTGCATATATCTATGAGCATGGATGTACAAAGCCTATGCGCGAGGGCGACTACAAAGCAAATTCCAGTACAATCAGCGCATTTAGCCAGCTTTCTCGTACACCGGACGAGCAGGCAGAAGCAAATGAGCTTTATCCTCTTGTGAAAATCAGATGATACAACTAAGCCGCCATAATGGCGGCTTTTTTATTTACCAACCCCGAAAAATCAATATACTCAGATACACTAAAGAGTACAAACCGATTTCGTGCAACGTAAGTCCGGAATCGGTTTTTTGCTTTTTAGAATAAAACATAGGGAGAATAGATATGACTACTGAACGTATCATTCGAGCAGAGGAAAAGGGATGGGCCCTAACTGATGACGATTGTTTCCAATGGCAACGAGGCGTCATCAAACAAGAAAGACCTTTTGCACAATGTTTTGAAATGTGCCAAATTACAAAAATCGGAGATGAGTACCGCGTTTGTCATGGCGTTGTTGTCATCAATGATGTCCCTTATGAAGAACTGGAAGTGCTCGTAAAAATGTTCGGGTATGAAAGCCTTGATGACTTCGTGCTCCAAACGGCCAATTCCTACGAGTTTGTTTTCAATAAGGACGGCACCATCGACCGAATCAATAGTCCCTCTTGGATTCCGGAATATCCGCTATTGGCACAAATGGACTTTAAAACAAATGCTATTAGCGAGTATTTAACTGATGCAGCATTCAGCAGTGAAAGCGCAGCAGAAGAATACATTTACCGCGAATATCTGACTCAGGAGGCCCGCGTATGGTAAACACTAATGAGCTTCGCCAGGGATACGAGATGATTGACCATTCTCGAATCAACACACAGTCCAGTTTTTTGTGCGTGTCTTGGGAGTGCATAGGAATCACCACCTGTCTCGTTTATTGCGAAAATGACGGCGACTGGGATTTCGTGCCTATCGACTTGCAGGAAAACTGGAGCACAGAGGCGTTTAACCAAGCAGTAAAAAAGGCAAACGAGCTGAGGGAAAAATTAAGCTTGAAGAAGCCCGTTTTGGAGGTGTGTTTTTAATGAAGGCAAGCCTTGATTGGAAAAAGGGATATCCTGAAGATAGCGAAATGCAGCCAGTCAGTGCATTTGCCAGCGAATATTACCGAGTATTGGTTACCGGTAAATACCAATACGATGGCCGGCCGTGCGTCGATATCATAAATCGTATGCGCAGAAAAGTAACGGGGCTATCAGAGTTTGATAAAAGTGATGCCCTGGGGGTTCCTTTGGATGGACAATGGCATTGGCAAACAGGTATGGTCGAAATTATCGCGTGGTGCGAATTGCCCAACGCAGATGACCCAAACTGGATACCCTGCGACAAAATACTGCCGGAAGAAGCAGAAAAGATTTATTCTGACGGAAGAATGAAGCTTCTATCTGTAATGGCTCTTTGCGAGTTTTTCAAAGGATGTCCGGAAACAAAGCTTGTAAACAGAATGTCCGTTGAAGCAACTGGAAACCCATATCTTGACCAGCAGGCAACAAATGGGTGGATATGGAGTAATAATGCCGGAACTGTAAAAGCATGGATGCCGTTCCCAGAACCCGCACCCTCAGATAGCAGCGTATATGGCGACAATAAAAAATGTAAATAAAAAGGAGAAAATACAATGATTGACCTGTTTAACCCGAATGTAACCGAGATGAGCAAACTGAACAGCATGACCAAGTATCCCAGCATTCTGACCTTCCACGATATCGACCGTGGTATTCTCCAGGACCAGCTCGTAACTGAAGACGGCACTTTCCCGGCGGATGACCCGGAGATTTTTGTGACCGAAAAGGTAGACGGCACCAACAGCCGTATCCTGCTTTTTGGTGGAGATTATATCATCGGCAGCAGGGAAGAGCTGCTGTGCGCAAAGGACGACCGTTTCTTCAATCCTGCACAGGAAATTGTGGCTACGGTTCGTCAGCTGGCAGAGACGTTGGCTCCCAGCTTCCAGAATGACCCCGTCACCGACGATGTTCTTTTTGTCCTGTACGGCGAAAGCTACGGCGGAAGCATCGGCAAAGGAGCCAAGCAGTATAGCGGGGTTCACAATCGTGGTTTCCGGGTGTTTGATGCGATGATTCTTCATCCGCAGCAGGTCGAAAGCCTGATGTATACGAGTCGCGAAGGCATCGCCATGTGGAGAGATGGCGGCGGCCAGAAGTTTATGTCTGTGGACCATCGAAACGCAATGCTGCGTATGCTTCCTGCCAATATGGACAGCGTTCCGTATATTCGCAAGTGTAAGCTGAGCGATATTCCTACGGACATTGAGGGCGCATACAACTGGCTGTGCCAGTTCCGCAATACCAATGTTGCACTTGACCAGACAGGAAAAGGGCAGGCAGAGGGGGTAGTCATCCGCACGGCTGACCGCTCTTTCATTCGCAAGCTGCGCTTCGAAGACTACGAAAAAACCTTGCGTAAGCTTGGTAAGCTCAAAAAGTAATTATGTACTGCCGCTCCCTTTTCGGGAGCGGCTTTTCTTGTACAACCCCGAAAAATCAATAAAATTGTCTACATCAAAGAGTACAAACCGTTTCGGCGTAACGAAAATACCCGAAACGGTTTTTATTTTTTGAAATAACATATGAGGTGAAAAAAATGAGTACGAATGCAACAATCGCTATTACGGATGGAAAGAGCTGCAAGGCTGTTTATCTGCACTGGGACGGCTATATTGCCTGGGCAGGAGCGGTTTTGTACGATGACTACAACACACGAGAAAAAGCTGAAGCACTGATTGCTTTGGGCTCTATTTCCTCTTTGAGCGAAAGAATCGCTCCGGAACCTGGAGAAGAGCACAGCTTTGATAACCCTGCGGAAAATGTTACTGTCGCTTACTGCCGAGACAGAGGCGAGAAAATGGAACTCCACGTGTTCGGGGACCTTTCTCCTTCTGGTGATAAAGCGTTTATCGAACACTTGTCGTCTCAGGTATCGGGCGGCAATTACGTTTACCTGTTCGACACTCGGACGGAACAATGGTCTGTGGGCGCTGTACACGGGTTCCTTAAAAGTGAGAAGGATGATTTCCCTGAGGTTGAGCCCGGCGTCTTCTATCCTCTCAAGAAATGGTTTGAGGAGGTATAAGATGAACTTCAATTTTACTTTCCACGACAACGGAGGTCGAGTAGTCAAAAAATTCTGCTGCGAAGCTGATTGCTATGACGAAGCATATGAGAAGGCAAATAAAGCCGCTTGTGAAATTCCCGCAAGCGGAATCCAGTATTGTGATGCAAAGTGGCGTCCGGAAGGGATTTATCATTTGCCGCACATCGTTTCCTATCTGAAACCCAGGGCGAATATGCTGCGGAGCCTTCCTACGGGATGGCAAGTGGTAAACTCCAATTTCTGTGTCGAACAGTATGGAGACAGCGGTGTACTGGTGAAAAACAGCGAAAATCGGTATGCCATCTACGACGGCCGAAAACTCGAACGAGTTAACCCCAAATTTGCAAGCTGGGTAGAAAAACACTTCGGCTAAAAATCGCCATTGGAAAATAAATAATAAGGAGAAGGGAAATGAGCTATTATTTCGATATGTGCTTTTGGAGCGCATCTTCGTTGTCAACTGCAATGAAGAAAGCCCAGGAAGTGGTTGCTGCCTGTTGCACCACGGAATGTATGAGGCAAACACTGGAGGATAACATCTATTACGCGCCGAGTATCCGCATGCTTGCGAGTGTGGAGAACTGGAGAATGGCCGTTCAGGCGGATTCGACCTGGTTATATAGGCTGTTCACTTTCCGCTTTGTGTACTGGAAGGAACACAATCTCCTTGGCATGGTCGGAACTCTGCCGAAGAACGGGCCGAAAGCAACCGGCACTGTCTATTTTCAGAACTCCTGCGACCAGGACTATGATTTGAAGACGTGGCCGGCAAAAATCCCGTTTTTTAAAAAGCGTACAAAGAAGTTCGCTTCACTGTTGGACATGTCGCCAAAAGACGCCTTCGATGCACTTCTTCAAGAAAAATTCATTGATGAAGAAAGCATCCAGGACATCGTCAATGAAGACGGCTGCAATTCAGACAATGCACAATACTATGTGCTGTCCGCTCTGTACAAAGATATTTTTGGCACTTTGCAGCTGGACGATTGGCTTTGGGGAAAAGAAAACGATGCTTTCCAGCGTTTCTCTCTTTGCGGAATTCATACAATTGAGCAGCAATACGAGCTCGAAAGATATTTGAAGAATCTGGTTATTGCTCAGGTGGGCAATCTCGGTCAGAAAGAGGTTATGTATATTCCATTGACCCTTTCTTCTCAGGATAACCCGTCGGCGTATACCATGGTGTTTAGGTACGAATACGACTATTATAAAGGAGAACCTATGGACTGCGAGAAGGCCAAAGCGGTTATCCAGAACGTTGTCGAACAGTATCTTAAAACCAATGATGGGAAGAGATTCGCAGAAAGGCATAACGGCCGTCCAAACTGGCTTGACGCTGTGTGCGCCGTGCCCACGATGGAATTCGTAAAAGCTGGTCTCCGACCGCTTAAACGAGAGGCATATTGTGATGCAGTGGCCCTCGATGCCGAGAGTTTATTTGGAGATTAACACACTTTTAGCTGGGCGATTTTCGCCCAGCTTTTTATTTTAAAAAAATCAAATTTTATATAGACAGATAGGACAATATGTGATATAATATAAGTACAGAACAGATACGGCGTTTATATACCGGGATGGAGCAGAGGTAGCTCGCTGGTTTCATAGGCCAGAGGTCGTCGGTTCGAGTCCGACTCCCGGACCCATTTTATTTGCTGGTGTAGCTCAGCTGGCAGAGCAGGTGATTTGTAATCATCAGGTCGAGGGTTCGAGTCCCTCCACCAGCTCCATTGTCTGGCGTTGACTTAAACACGTCGCCCGAGAAACCGGGGGCAAAACAGATGTGCGTGAGACCGGGGGTCTCTTTACAGCATAAGGCGCTGAGCGTATATCTGAAACCGGAATCGCGTGGGAAACCGCGCATACATATGGCCTCGTAGTTCAATTTTGGTGAGAGCACCGGCCTGTCACGCCGGAAGTTACGGGTTCAAATCCCGCCGAGGTCGCCATTTATGCATCAGTAGTTCAATTTGGCCAGAGCGCCTGCCTTCCAAGCAGGATGTTGCGGGTTCGAGTCCCGTCTGATGCTCCACTTGGTTTACAAACCGTGAGATATCGGCCAGTGCGCTTACCGGTATACAAAACGGAAGTTATAAAAAGACAGTGGGACGATTAGCGAACGCCCGCCATGTTTTACCTTAAATATGTTGATGTAACTCAGTTGGTAGAGACCCGCCCTGATAAGACGGTAGCCGCTGGTTCGAGCCCAGCCATCAACACCAGCCGTCGTGACGTTGGACGCAAAACACGTTGCCTGGGAGACCGGGGCGAATATTGCAGGAACAACAGTCTGGTTCGATTCCCTTGCCGCAATTTTTGGAGCGGGGGCTGCCTGCGATACAGAGAAATCCGTTGCTCGGGAAGAGGCACCACAACCGCCCGGTAGTAGCATAAAGCAGGTGAAATGTGGATAACACCTGTATACACGGTTGGGATTCCCGTGTAGAGAACGGCTCATTGCTCGCAAAGCTTGAGCCCATTATCTGAGGGAGTAGTTCAAGAAGAATACCAGACTTAAGGAAAATCGCGCGGGGCGCGGTTTTCAAGTCTGAAGATGCCGGTACAAATCCGACGTCCCTACCAAAAAACAAAAAGGAGGAGTAGCCGTGAAGACTGCACGCGGAAAGCCCGAAAAGATGGCTGAAGATACCAAAAAGATGTGATGAGAACGGCTGCGCCGGCCAAAGAGACCGCTAATGAATAGCGGCTCAAGGCCAAACCGGCGGAGGGATTCCGCCGGTTTATGAGAAGGATTAGCTCAGCTGGTAGAGCGTTTGCTTGACGTGCAAAATGTCGCAGGTTCGAGTCCTGCATTCTTCACCACGCTGCAAAAGAATGTTCAAGGAGTGTACATTACTTGACACGGCCTGTGCCACTGTCGGAACAATCGCGAGTTCTGACTGCCACAATCGTCGTGAATTTCATTTGCAGCAACCAGAATATGCCGGGCGATTAGTGGTCCCGGGGAAGATAGTAACCACCACCAGGAGGAAGACGTTGGTTCGAATCCAACCTGTGAAAACAGTAGCTCAGCGGCAGAGCACCTCAAACCCGTGGTCGCCGGTTCGAACCCGGTCTGTTGAATTCATCCCCCATTTAAAATGGCTGGATGCTCAGCAGTAGCTCAATTTGGTAGAGCGCGGGATACATATGGGGAATTAGCTCAGTTGGGAGAGCACCTGCTTTGCAAGCAGGGGGTCGAGGGTTCGAACCCCTTATTCTCCACCAGAGGTTCAGCGAAGGGCGCGTATCGACGGATATCTTCCTTCAAAAACCCAGCGGATAGCCATGGATAGATGCTGGGCTGAGACAACTGTAACGAAGTCGCGTTGCAGCCTTGCCGTACATACACAAGATGATTTTTGTCATTTTTTGTATCTGGCCCGTTGGTCAAGCGGTTAAGACACCGCCCTTTCACGGCGGTATCATGGGTTCGATTCCCGTACGGGTCACCACATATGTCAAATCCACGTTCGTGCAACCTTTCCACTTTGCATGAACGAGGGTTTTTCATATAGTTCAGTCGCAGCACGAAAATGCTGCGGCTGAACAGATTATGGGTGATTAGCTCAGCTGGGAGAGCACCTGCCTTACAAGCAGGGGGTCGCAGGTTCGAGACCTGCATTACCCACCAAAAACCTCGTTAAGACGATTCATGTTTTTTGGGCCTACTCCGAACCATATCCACAAAGATGCTTGTGTCGGCCCGACCGACGCTCATAGTCCATCATATTTTAGGCACAAGTATCAAACCGCAATATAAATTTTATCCCGAGTGGCGAAGGCGGTTGCGGGATGTACATATGCTGATGTGGCTCAGTTGGCAGAGCAGACGCCTCGTAAGCGTCAGGTCGAGGGTTCGAGTCCCTCCTTCAGCTCCATCATCGGGATTTAGCGCAGCTGGTAGCGCGCCTGGTTTGGGACCAGGATGCCGTGGGTTCGAGTCCCGCAATCCCGACCATATAGGACAGAAAGGAAAGCACCATGGGCATTAAAATCAAGATGTTGCGCAGACGAGAAAAGCTGACGCCGATTGTCATGTTCCAGGACTTACAGTGCAAACCGGAAGAGTTTATGGAGAAAACCGGGCATCGGTACGCTGTACTCGTCTATCCCAATGGAGATTGTGCAGCCATTGATTTTGATGACATGCCGGGCGTTCTGATGTCCTACAGCAAAAAAATGGTGTATGTGGGCCAGACATCAGGAGTTGAACTCAGCCGCAGCGAATCGAGTGTTCATAAAGATGTCTACAGGGTAATCCTGTATGGATATTGCGTGAATTTATCTGAATATCCTGTTGCCGAGTTTCACTTCCAGAATGATGCAAACGAAAAGTTTGAGCTGTTTGTTCCTTGCTATTGGGAATAACAAACTTCGGGCTTTACACCAATGTTCGGCGATTGATGGTACGAAGGAAGACAGTAACCATCACCAGCGGGAGCTACCCGCAGTTGAAATTTTGAAGATTCCTTTTCCAAGCGACAAGGCGTAGCAATGCAAGATGCTATCAAACATTGCCGACGTTTTGCAATGGGAAAAAGAAAGCTGTTGACGAATCTCGCAATTTCGGATGATGCAGTTTTGGGGGTTCTAATGGGTTCTGCCCCATGACGTTTCTGAAGTCCGTCCAACGCAGAAGCAATGCGTCGGCCAGCCGTTTTTTTGCTGGCTTAAATCCTGTGGCGGGCAGGCGCGGCCATGACGATGGCGTGTTAACCGAAAACGGAGGATTGGTGACGACCGCCTCCACTTTATATATGGGCCTGTAAAGGTTTCGACTGGGCTCAGAAGACATAGCTACGCAGGGAAGCAGCCACCTTACGGCGCGAAACAAAAAGTAAACGACAATACTCGTTACGAAGCTCCTGTCGCTGCTTAATTGCAGTTGACGGAGACCAAAACGGCGCACCTTGCCTTGGGTAAGCGCATGAGGTTCAGAGAAACAAGAGCATGAGAGTATCCAACTCAAAGATTATTGGAGACCGAGCTTAGGGTCACAGTTTCTTTAGCTCTGATAAAAGAAGCGTGGGCAACCGCTGTTTAGCCTTGGATGAATGAGGCGCCGGCAGTTCAAATCGGCAATCAAGCATCTATTGCGTAAGTATTAGTTGTGGGATATGGGTTTAGGACACGGGTTCGATTCCCGTCAGGTCCACCAACGAGGTTTCCGTATTCCTTACAAAAAATGCGGTGGTGGAGTTGAAAGGAAGCCAGGTGATTGATGGTACTGGGGAAGACAAAACCATCACCACATGGGTGCTGAACCCAGGGTTGTTGGCTGTCGATGGCAATGAGCGTCATGAGTCGTGGCGCCGCGAATACAGCCGAACATCCAAAAGTCAGAGAAAATGGCAACAAAGCACCGGATACGGCCGGCAAAGGCACATCATTTCCGTGCGTGTTGCGTTCTCGAAGCAGGGAACGAGGGTAAAAATCCCGCTTGTGGAACAGGCAATTCAGTTCCGGCCGAATACAAAGAAGCTAAACTTCGGCACATATATTGCCAGATAGCTCAACGGCAGAGCAGCCGGCTGTTAACCGGCAGGTTGTGGGTTCGAATCCCACTCTGGCAGCCAATGGCGTTATGCCACCGTGCTCTTGGGCAAACATGGGTATAGCCGCTTATTCGCAAAGCGATGTAGAGAAGTGAGTTCGAGTCTCGCAGAGCACAATATAACACGGGGTAGAGCAGATGGTAGCTCACCGGGCTCATTACCCGGGACACGCCGGTTCGAGTCCGGCCCCCGTAACCAAAGGGCGAAAAGCCCTTTTTTAAAAATATGGCTAAAGTCGGTTGTGTACAGGGACTCAAAGCCCGGAAACCATTACGGGCAGGCAGAATGCCAGATTTGTCCTATCGACAAGCCATATAGGGGAAGCGCACCCTTCCGTGAAAATCGGACGTAATAGGAACACGATACAGTCGGTCAAGCCAGACTCTCTCTGCACCGGCGTTTCCATAAGTAGAGGCGAGAGGGCACGCGGAGAAAAAATTCCGCAAAGCGGCGTAATGGTCGCGGCTCTGCCTACCCCACGGATGAGCGTTTCGAGAAAGATGTTTGTCTGTACATCTGAAAATTGTGGGGAACAGACTTTAAAGAGGTTTCCGAAGGCAATTTGCCTTTGGAGCCTTTTTGAAAAGGAGATTTTATCATGGGAAGAAGCGGAATCGGAGGAGGTTCTTCTCGCGGTGGCGGCGGAGGCGGCCATCGCGGCAGTATGGGAAGGTCTTCCAGTAGTGGCCGTTCCGGTATCTCAAGCGGACGTGGTTCTTACTGTCATTCATATGGCGGCTACACTCCTCGTTATCGCACCTACGGATACGGATACAGGTCTACCTCAATTTCATTTCTCACGCTCCTTGTCATTATGGTTGCGGTATTTGTTCTTTTCAAATCCGGATTCCGTTCCACCAGCATTACCCCTTCGACAGTGGACAGAGACCCTTTGCCGTCGGGGGCTGTGATTGAAACGGAATATTATACCGACAATTTGTTTTGGATTGACAACAGTTCAAAACTTGAGTCAGGTATGAAACATTTTTACAAGGAGACGGGCATTCAGCCTTACCTGTATATCACAGATGAAGTCGATGGTTCAAGAAATCCTTCGGCCGAACAGCTGGAAACATTTTCAAACAGTCTCTATGACGAACTGTTTGAGGATGAAGCTCATCTGCTCTTGGTTTTCCAAGATGCCGATGGCCACTACAGCGACTGGGTAATTACAGGAGCACAGGCAAAGCAAGTTGCCGATACTGAAGCTGTAAACATCCTGCTTGACTACGTTGACCGTTATTACTATGACGCAAATCTTTCTGAAGCAGAAGTCTTTGGCAAAGCATTTGAAAAAGCAGCGGACAGAATGATGACTAAAACTGCAAATCCAACAGTGATTATTGTAGTTGCCCTTTCGGCAGTCGCCATTGTGGCCGTTGCCGGAATTGTCATCGTGAAAAAAGTCAATCAGAAAAAGCAAGAAGCAGAACAGATGGAAAGACTGCTGAACATGGACCTGAATGACGGGAACACAGCAGAAAACCCAGAAGTGACGGACCTTGCAAACAAGTACAAGTAAGCCGTCCAAATACGGCAAAAGCAAACAAGGGAGGTTTTGAAAATGGGCATTTTCACCCGTTTTGCTGATATCATGTCTGCAAACATCAATGACCTTCTCGACCGGTGTGAGAAACCGGAAAAGATGGCAAAGCAGTACCTGAGACAGGCAATGGAAGACCTGGCCGAGGTCAAGAAAGAAACGGCATCTATCATGGCTGAAGAGAAGCGCTGCAAGCGCAATCTCGATGAGGCCACCGGGAAGGTTGAAAAATACGCTACCCTGGCGAAGAAGGCTGTGGCGGCTGGGAACGACGACGACGCCCGTGTGTTCCTGGCAGAAAAGCAGAAAGCAGAAGCAGATGCCAGCACGGCCCGCACGGCATATGATGCCGCAAAGGCAAACGCTGACAAGATGCGCCAGCTGCATGACAAGCTCAACAACGACGTGAGCACGTTGCAGTCTCGCCTGAAAAATGTACAGGCCATGGCAGCAGTTGCCGATGCACAGGAGACCGTCTCTCGTATGACTTCCAAGGATTACGGCAGCGGCATGGCGAAGTTTGACCGCATGGAAGAAAAGGTTCGCGCTCGTTTGGACGAATCGGAAGCCAGCATGGCTTTGTCGGAAACTCCGGACAATGAGGCGGATGCACTTGCTGCCAAGTACGGCGGCGATACCGATGTCGATTCCGAACTGGCGGCCCTCAAGGCAGAAATGGGCATGGGCGTAAATGCCGACTCCATTGACGCTGAGCTGGCCGCTCTGAAGGCTGAAAACGGCTGATATTCCCGCAACCATAGCGGCCTGCCATAAAAAGACAGGCCGCTATTATGGGCCATTAGCTCAGATGGTCAGAGCCGCCGGCTCATAACCGGCTGGTCCCTGGTTCGATTCCAGGATGGCCCACCAAATAAAATAGGAGGATTTGGATATGTCTTTTCTGAAAAATACCCTCGCAGTTATCGGCGCCGTTGCTGTTGCTGGAGTTGCCGTTCGTGTCCTTACGAGCGAAAAAACGGAAAACGCACTGAAATGTGCGCTGAAGAAATGCGATGACTACGCAAAAGAGGACAGCGACGACTGTAATCCCGGCTGCGCAGGCTGTTGCTGCGGAGAATGTGAGTGTGTCGACACCACGTCCAGCGACGAAGATTGCAGCGTGCAGGAAGAAACCACGAAAAATGACAACAGTGAGCCGGCAGCTGAGGAACCGACCGAGGAAGAAAACTATCTTCCTCCCTTGAACCTCAAGCCGAACGAGGCAAAGCAGGATGGAAACCAGTAATTCTCAGGAAAGAGAAGTGGAGCAGGACGTATTCGCCGGTCAGGCATATGAAAAAGAAACTATCATCAATTTCAATAATGCGGAGAAGGCTGCGTCCTATTACACATTGAACTTTCACAAACGGAAAGAACTGCTGGAGCTTGCCGAGAAGTATCCGGAACAGGTCAAAATCGTGTCGGACAATGGCGAAGCTATTGAAGCGTTGCTGCCGAAACGGTGGATTAAGATACGACCTCCAAGGGAGCTGACGGACGAACAGCGGGCTCGTCTTTCCGAGCAGGGGAAACGCCTTGCACAGATGCAGAAAATGCAAAAATAAGCCGCTTTGTGCGGCATACATATTCTTGAGTAGCTCAGCAGGTAGAGCAGATGGCTGTTAACCATCCGGTCGGGGGTTCGAATCCCTCCTCAGGAGCCAGTACCTTGACCCCTTTTTATATGCATGACCAACCCGATGTGCAAAGCGGACGCCACCGCTTTGGGATGTAGACAACGGAGTTCTCCTATACGACGATAGCCGTATAGTGAAACTTTTTTACGTCAGTAATGACGTAAAAGAAGAAGCGAACGCTTCAATCGACGTTTACAGTATATCGCACGTTGGCAAAGAAAGGCTTCCGCCTTGCGGCCACAGCAATAGACGCCTCCGGTGGAGGAATAACCCATGCAGGATTTGGAATGGAAACCCAAAAGACCGGTGGGACTTCCAATAATGTGGTTTGTCTTGAAGCGAAGAAATTCGTGTATAACGCAAGAACGGAGATAGAGTAGCCCTATGACAGATTTTTAAGAATTTCGCCTACGGGTAATCATTAAAATTCTGGATGGCGGGTGAAATTTGCAGGTACACATCCCTGTGTAAGGTAGGAACCTGCTATGACTGGCAACAGTCATAAGCAGGGCCCGGGTAAGACGTAATGAGGTCGCTCCTCATTGCTCAGACTTATCTGCTTACTGGCCGAACATCTTTGATGACGGACGAATGGAGGGAAGCTGTATAAAGCGACCTCGGTCATGCGTATAAAAAGGGGCCAAGGTAAATTCTTTTTAAAAAGAGGTGAGAAAAGATTGGTTCAAGTATCTGTCAACAGTGGAAGCACTATTGAAACAGCGAGAATGCTTGTAGCGCTTATCCATGATGTCGGCAAGGAATGTATCGCCGATATTACTGTTCAGGAATGTGTTCCTGATAGATTTACCACAAAAGATGAGCCCAGCAATTATCATCCTGTTCATCTGGAAATCTATTTTCACCTGGAATCCGAAAATGCGGACGAACACTGCCTCAAAAACATTGGCGAGATGCGTCTGGTAACAGACGAATTTGTCTGCGGATATAACGGAACAGGTCCTGGCAATTTGCTGGAAGTTCTTCGTGCAGCGGGTATCACAGAGAAAATGTTCCCGGACGAAGAAATCGTTGAAAAGCGGGAAAATCCGCTTAATGTGCATTTCTCTGCTCGAGAAACTATCTACACTGGGGCCTTGAAAGAAGTGTATGACCCCTAAAAGGAAAAGCCGCCCCTGTTTTAATAGGGGCGGCCTTTTGTAAATGGAGGAGATTTTTGATGCTGAGTGAAACAAGAAAAAGCATTATTTTACACGCAATAAGGAACGATGCTGATTGCGGCGCAGGATTAGAAGATTCTTTTTCTCTCGATGAGATGCTGTTTTATATTCGAAGCCTGCAAAGCCTTGGCAGCAGAGTGGGGAAGGAAACCATACAGAAAGCAGTAAAACTCTTGCGAAAACACAGCCCGTGGTATGTACTTACTGTAGGTGAAGAGGATATTCCCTACATCGAAAACAACAGAGGGTACGTCTTTTCAGACCCGGGCGCAGGAATGCAGGCAAAAAAAGTTTTTGCTTCTATGGGCCATAAGTTTGACCTGATGAAAACCGAGCCGTATGATGAGCTGCCATTTGATATGTTTGCCCGCTACGGAGTACAAACAGTCTCTATCAATAAGGGGACATTTGGTATTGCTCTCAAAACAGACATTCTTTCAAAAAACACTACAGAAAACAGCACATTGAATAATGCTGTTTTGAAGTTTGCAGTTGCGTCAAAAATTGGCGCAGAAGACATTGAACAGCTGGACCGCAATGTTTCTGAGGAGATTTTACGTTCCGACCTTTACTACATTCCAGAGGGGAATATGCCATCTCCTATGCAGGAAATCGTTGAATTTTCTGACGGAAGCAGTGCCATTGGCGGATATCTGTTCTCTGATAGAAAAGAAGCTTCTCTGGTCTACCTGGACAAAATTTCTCAACTCAGAAAAGCGCCGGCCAGAAAACTGATGCGGACAGACCCTCTGATTGGGAAGTATGTCCTGAACCCGGGCAGCATTAACTTGCTGGTAAGCCAGGCAATTATTGACGCAGTTGCCAAAAAAGAAATCTAATCGGAAGCTCTGCCAAAACGGCAGAGCTTTTCCGTTGTCTTGCCCCGAAAATCGAATACCATATAAACATATCAAAGAATCGAATTCGATAAGGAGTCCAGTAATTCCGAACAAAAGTTCCCGATGTACTGGGCTTTTTCTTTTCGGTTTTTTGAAAAAACAACATAAATGATGATAATTGGAGGTTATCTAAAATGGCAAGCAAGTTTCTGTATCTGACTAAGGGTATCGCATCTCGTAACGGCGCAGTGGAGAACGTGGTGCAGGGCGCTGCAAAGGTGTTCCTGAAGAACATCTACGGCACAAACAGCCCTATCCGCGTCAACACCGTGGATGGCACTGACCGCAACGGCCAGCCCGTGACCCGCTCTGTGACGAACATCGAAGGCTCCTACAAGGTTGACCAGCTGATGGCCAAGCAGTTGAAGTTCTTCTTCGGTGTCGACATCCCTGAGGGCGATTTCCTGAACATCCGTGTTGCTCTGTGGGGCAAGCCGGGTGAGAATCTGGCAAAGTTCAACGTCAACGACGGCGACCTGTACATGTTCATGCTGCGGAACATCTCTCTGGAGACCTTCACCCGCAAGAACAATGCTACCGGTTATCAGCTGAGCGCTCAGGCATTCGACTTCGAACCGCTGCGTACCAAGAAGGCCGATGACAACAACGGCGCCACCAAGGCTCCGCAGGCTGCTGCACCGAAGCCCGCTCAGGCTGCCCCTCAGGCTCCTGTGCAGGACGACTACAGTGCCGATGACTTCGCGGCCATCGACGACAGCGACGACCTGCCGTTCTGATTCTTTCTGTGATGAGGGGGAGAAGCAATTCTCCCCCTCCTTTTTTTCAGTAAGCAGGAAGGAATCAGGATAATGAGCAGAACGGAAGAATGGTACTACGATGTCGGCTGGAAAGCCATAAATGAGTGGTTGACGAGATTTGCAGCAAAACACTACAACATTTCGTATGTGTGTAATCTCGAAAGCATTCCAGAATGGATTGACAAACAAGCGCTCATTAAGGCATTCAACGCTGATAGCCGTTCTTGGGCATTGGGTCTTGATGCCGAAGGAGACCTTGTCTGTCACCGAATCAAATGAAATCACACATCCCCTTATACAGGGGATACATAATAGGAGGAAAGAATAAAAATGGCAATGTTTATTTTTGATTGGAGCCGTGGAACCAACATCTCTTCGAGCCTGCCCACCTGGGCACAGGACAGAAGCCTCTTTGTGGGGCAGTATCAGAGTCCTGGTGGTCTCCCGACATCTTATGTTTCTCGCGCAAGCGGAAGCGGCAAGCTGACCAATTCGTTTGCCAAAGCCCTGTGCCGTGCCGCCATGATTATGAATGGCTGCGATGCGGACGGCTTTGGTTCTAACGCAGCATACAGCATCGCAGAAATGACGCTTTCTGTCAATTTCGAAGGTGCTACGGTGGGACCGGGCGAAATCGCATCTGTTGTGTACGAAAAAGCAACCGGTAAGTTCTATGCCGAAAAGGGCGGCTCCGCTCTGGACGGTGTTGCAGAACCTGCCCCGTTTATTTTGGCGATGTGGGGAACTCTGATGGAAGACAGCATGTTCGCCGCAAAATTCGATGAGTTCACGAAAGCAACAAGCGACGACGCCAAAAAGTCCGCTGCATGCTTCCTGAGCGATATGGTGTACGAAAAGGTGAAAACCGATACCGTAAAACTGTGCGAAGCCACTCAGGTAAGCACTCTGACGGCAACCCGTCGACAGGGACCGAAGTTCCGTCCGGACAACTTCGTCGGGAACTTTACAAAATTCCAGACCGGAAACCGAGCAAAGAGCAAAACCTCTGTTCACAAGAACCGCGCTATGGATACGAGCCAGTTTGTAGGCTCGTTTGCCTTCCGCACTGAGCCCTTGACGGCCGAACAGGAAGCGCGTGTTCCTAAGCTGGACGAGAAGTATATCGTCACCGATGAACTGCTCCTCGTCTGTAAGCACATCAAAGAAACCACAAAGAAGACCCGCCCCATCCGCAACATCCTGTATCGCGGCGCCCCTGGCGTAGGCAAGTCGGAGTCTTATGTCGGAATCGCAGCCGGCTGCCACCTTCCTCTTTACACTTTCGCAGCGAATGCACTGACCGAACCGTTCGATTTGTTCGGACAGTTTGTTCCTGTGGATGACGAGGGGAATCAGGTTGGCGAAAAAATCCCGGTTGAGAAGGTGCTCAGCGGTATGCCTTCTGCTGAGGAGATTTCCATGGACCCCGGTTTTGCTTACCAGCAAATTACGGGTATGCCCAAGAAGGACGCAACTCCTACTGAGTGCATGGCAGCCATGTTCAACCTGGCTCAGAAGAGCCTGGATGTAAATGGCGGCCAGCAGCGTTTCAAATTTGCCCCCGGCCAGCTGATTTACGCTCTGCGTGACGGCGGCGTTTGGGGGTTTGACGAGGTGACGTTGCCGCAGAACCCCGGCGTTGTTCCGGCTCTGAACCCGGCAATGGACTCCACCCAGTCCATTACTTTGCCGACCGGCGAAGTAATTCATCGTCACCCCGACTGCATCATCGTTGGCACCACCAACGTTGACCTTGAAGGCTGTCGCAACATGAACCAGGCGTGGCAGGACCGCTGCCAGCTCATCATCGAGCTGCCGGAACCCACCGATGCTGTGCTGATGGAACGCATCAAGTCCATGACCGACTGGGATGATGCGGTCGACAGCAAAAACATCGACCTCAACCGCTTTATTGCAGCGTATCATCAGCTCCAGGAGCTTGCTCGTAAGCGTCGTATGGACGATGGCACTATTGGCCCGCGTAAGCTGGCTGACTGGGTCATGTCGACGATGATTACGGGCGACCCGCTCGTTTCTGCAAAGATGACCATTATCCCCGGCGCCACTACGGACCCCCGCAGTATGGCAGAGCTGGAGCAGAAACTTGCTGACCTGTTCTGATTCAGAGCATGAGGTGCCTATGGTAAATTCTGACACAGTCCATCAAGTCATTAAGGCCGAAATCGAGTGCCGCAAAGCACTTGGAATGACGCAAAAAGAACTGGCTGCCCGAATGGGCACAGCTCAAGCGAACATTTCTCGGTTTGAAAGTGGGGAATATAACCCCTCGTTAGCCTTTTTGATGAAAATGGCTCAAAGTATGGGTAAGACTTTGAAAATCTCTTTTGGCTAAAACTCCAGAGAGAACCTCTCGCAACACAACACAGCAGTCACACTCCAAACGGGTGTGGCTGCTATTTTATTGCCCTTCCCCGAAAAGTAACGAAAATAGATATATCCAAAAGAATCGAACCTCATTTTTGCGTTTAACGAAAATGCCGGAGTGAGGTTTTTTGGTAAGCAACTACATAAGGAGGAAAATTGTAATGGAAAATATCTATAGCCGTGTGACTGAGCTGGTTGAGGCCAAAAAGCAGAAAATGACTATGGCTGAACTGTTCCAGTCGCCGACCTACTCATCGTTTATCAAGCGCAAAGCCGATAACATCATCAGCGGCACGTTCTACATGCTCCGCAAGGAAGGGTTTGTGGCAAGCAGACAGATGGAAGACCGTCTGTTGGCAAGCCTCACTATCCAGCTTATCCACGAACCGCCGCAGAAGGGAAAAGAAGAAATCACCGCTTATGCGGCAGACAGTGGACAGTTTGGGCAGCATCTCATTTGCATCAACACAGCATGCAGCTTTGTGTCGGAACAGGAATCTCGCGAAGAACAGCACATGGCCGTGCTCGGGTTGCTATACCACGAAATTGGCCACCTGCTCTTTTCGGACTATCCAACATCCCGTGCAGCGGATTACCAGCTTCAGCGCGGAAAATGGTTCCCGAAAGAACCGAAGGGGATGAACACTGTTGCCGGCATCAATTTGGCGCAGAGCATGGCGGACCCGGAGTTCCTTCAGGTATTCTCGCACTGTGCAGACTCTGTAGACAACTGCCTGGAGGATGGTTATGTCGAGAGAGAAATCTCTTTGATGTGCCCTGGCACCGGCAAAGATGTACTGGCTGTCATGAACATGGTGCTCTACGAAACTTCAGAATATCTCGAGAACGATGACCCGAACAATCCCAAAAAGAATGTTCCCGGCCGAGATTTCTTGGATGTTTTGAACCAGGTTCTTTTGTACTGTAAGTTTGGAGAAATCAAAGTTGCAGATGACTACACCGGTCCGCTGAGCGATTTCATTTACGACTGCATCGAAGTTGCAGATGACTACAAATTTGAGCGTGACCCGGCTAAGCGTCGCGAAGGTGTCAATGAGCTTCTCTGCATCATGGCGCCTCTCATCGACAAAGCCATTCAGGAGCAAAAACAGCAAAACCAAAACCAGCAGCAAAATCAGCAGGGCCAACAGGGTCAACAGGGCCAGCAAGGCCAAGCTGGCGGTGCAGGCTCTTCCGGTGGCGCTGGCTCCTCTGGCGGCGCATCCGGCAACCGTTCCGGAAATAGTTCCGGCAATGGCGCCGGACAGCCGTCTGCGGCAGACCAAATTTGTCAGGCTATCTCTGCGCTTGAGCGAGCTGTTGGTGCTTCGAGCAAAAATGAAAACTGCTCTTCTGAGGCGGTGAATAATCCCGGGAAATCTCAGAATCGTGGTGCTAACGGCCGACAGGAAAACAGCCAGGGTACATCTGGCAGCAAAGGCCCCGGCGGAACCGGAGAGGGTTCCCTTGAGGCGGCGAACAGGGAGGTCAACAGCCTTGCAGAAACCCTGGCGTCTGCTCTTGCCAACCGACAGGCTGAAGAAGAGCGCACCAAAGACCTGAACAAAGATGGTCAGGACATGGATTGCACCGAATTCGGTATGCCGAGAAATGTCTCTGTAAGCGTGACTCGTGCTTCTGAAGTATCCGAGTCGAACGTTGCGGCCTACGACAGAATTGCTGGTGATATCCAGAATATCAGTCGTGGTCTGCAAAGGGATATCAAAAGGGTTCTGAAGGACCGTCGAGAAGGCGGGAAGAGAAAGAACCTTCCGTTCGGACGCCGCTTGGAAGTGTCGTCTATCGTCCATGATGACGGGAAGTATTTCAGCCGCAATAAGTTGCCGACTGAAACTCCTCGTCTCGGCGTAGGGCTTTTGGTCGACGAAAGCGGTTCCACCAACGGTCCTCTGATTCAGGCTGCTACTATTGCAAGCCTCGTTGTCGAGGATTTTTGCCGCGAACTGGATATCCCGCATCTGATTTACGGATACACGTCCGGTCGTAAGGATGCAGCTATCGTCTCCTATGCAGAACCCCAGGAGATTGACGGCAGCAACCGATACCGCATTACCGGTATGCGAGCCAGCGGCGGTACGCCTACTGCGGCCGCTATGACTTTTATGACCAAGCAGATGCTGAAGCTGCCTGCGGATGTTCGCCTGCTCATCGTTATCACGGATGGCGGCAGCGCTGACAACTATATCATCAACGACAAAGAAAGGTGCATCGACAGGATGATTCGTGTACTGCGCAAAGACAACGTCATTGTTGTTGCTGCCGGTATCGGTTCTGACCGCGCACAGGTCGAAGCCGAGTTCGGGGATAACTTCCTCGACATTACGGACATCAATATGATGCCTGAGCAGTTGGTCGAGCTCATCAAACACAATCTGGTAGTATAAGGAGTGACAACACACATGTGGGGACTTTATAAGGAAGATGGAACGCCCTTTCGCGAGGGCTTTCCGTCTCAGTGGGAAGCTGTAAGAACCGCCCAGAGAGAGGATGGTTCCAGCTTTAAAAAAGCAGAGGCGTTGGCCCTCAAATCTGGCACGGAGGTATTCCGTCAGTTCAATGAACCGTTCGTCATGACTCTTCCGACCATCAAGGAAGATGGCACCTACGGGGAATCTTATGTCAAGAAAACCGTGAAAGAGAGAAGAACCAAGTTCATTCTGAAGGAAATGCCCGTCCATTAACAAGCCAAAACTCAAAAAGAGACAGACAGCGATTGCTGCCTGTCTCTTTTTTTATCTGTTTTCGTACATTTTCTGATAGTAGTTCTGATATTCTCCGCTGATGATTTCTTCCCACCAGGAACGGTTATCGAGATACCACTGTATTGTTTTCTTTATGCCGTCGGCAAATTTTGTCTCAGGCAGCCAGCCCAGTTCTCTGTGAATTTTCGCAGGGTCGATAGCATAACGCATATCGTGTCCCTTTCTGTCTGTCACATAGGTTATAAGGCTTTCGGGTTTGCCCAATTCTTTGCAGATTATCTTTACAATATCTATGTTTCTCATTTCGTTGTGGCCGCCGATATTGTAAACTTCGCCCTCTTTGCCCTTGTGTATAATAAGGTCTATGGCTTTGCAGTGGTCTTCAACATACAGCCAGTCCCTTACATTGATGCCTTCGCCGTAAACAGGCAGCGGCTTGTCGTTAAGGGCATTCGCTATCATAAGCGGAATAAGTTTTTCAGGGAAATGATATGGGCCGTAGTTGTTGGAACAGCGTGATATGGTAACGGGCAGTCCATATGTTCTGTAATAAGCCATAACCAGCAGGTCAGCCGCTGCTTTTGAAGAGGAATACGGGCTGGAAGTGTGCAGAGGTGTTTCCTCTGTAAAGAACAAATCAGGTCTGTCCAGAGGCAAATCTCCGTAAACTTCGTCGGTAGATACCTGGTGATATCTCTTTATGCCGTACTTTCTGCATGCGTCCATAAGCACAGCGGTGCCCTCTATATTTGTTTTGAGGAATATGCCCGGGTCTTCTATGGAGCGGTCAACATGGCTTTCCGCCGCAAAGTTTACTATTATATCCGGTTTTTCTTCTTCAAAAAGATTATAAACAAATTCTCTGTCGCAGATATCGCCCTTTACAAAGCGGAAGTTTTTATTGTCCATAACAGGGGCAAGCGTAGAAAGATTGCCCGCATATGTCAGCTTGTCCAGGCACACTATTCTGTAATCCGGATATTTTCCAAGCATGTGAAATATAAAATTAGAGCCTATAAACCCGGCGCCGCCGGTTACTATAATCGTCATCGTTTCTTCCTCATTTATCAATACTTAATTCTATCTTCAGCTACTTTTTTCAAATGCACACCGTAGGGGCTTTTACCATATTTTTCGGCGCTTTTCAGCAAGGTTTCCTTATCTATCCAGCCGTTTTTATATGCTATTTCTTCCAAAGCGGAAATTTTAATACCCTGTCTCTTTTCTACCATCTGAACAAAAGCTGCCGCTTCCACAAGGCTATCCATTGTACCGGTATCAAGCCACGCAAACCCTCTACCCAGCAGTTTTATGTCAAGACGGCCTTTTTTGAGATAAATATTGTTTAAAGTAGTTATCTCCAGTTCTCCTCTGGCTGATGGCTTTACCTGCTTAGCATACTCCACAACATCTTTATCGTAGAAATAAAGGCCGGTAATGGCATAGTTGCTCTTGGGATTAGCAGGCTTTTCCTCAACGGAGATAACCTTACCGTTTTCGTCAAACTCCACTATGCCAAATCTTTCAGGGTCTTCCACATGATAACCGAACACGGTCGCCCTGCCATTTTCCGCATTCTGTGCCGCTTCTTTAAGCAGCTTTGAAAAACCGTTACCATAGAAGATATTATCTCCCAGTACCATGGCGCAGGCGTCGTCTCCTATAAACTCCTCACCTAAAAGGAAAGCCTGAGCAAGTCCGTCGGGACTTAGCTGAACTTTGTAACTCAACGACAGACCGAACTGACGGCCGTCCCCAAGAAGATGCTGAAATCTCGGTGTATCTTCCGGGGTGGAGATTATCAGTATGTCCCTTATTCCTGCCAGCATAAGAGTAGATATGGGATAATATATCATTGGTTTATCATAAACAGGCAGAAGCTGTTTTGATGTTACCATTGTAAGAGGGTAGAGGCGAGTGCCCGCTCCACCTGCCAAAACTATGCCTTTCATTGTAAATACTCTCCTTATGGCTTTGTAATAATTTATAAAGTAGATAAACATGGGTTTCAACGGCATCATTATAAAATAGTATTTTGAGCTTGCTCTACTCAGTGTTTTGCGATACCCTTTGCGGAAGCCTATATTTTCATTTAATGTGACATATTCAATCTGCGATAGCCCTTGATTATCTCTTCTGATATTTTATTTCTCCTTGTGGTATTTGCCACAAAAAGGTGAAAGCCTAAACCCGCCGTGTTTTTCAAAACCGTTATATATCCGGCGACATAGATGCGCCATATTTATGCATAATTCCCATGTAAGTACATTTTTTCCATTGTATTTTACTATTTATATACAGATATATCAAGCGTTACATTATTTTACATACATATAAACCTGAACTTCACAACCGCTATAACATTGCTTTGGCTGTTGTAAGGATTCTTTGAGATACTCTGTAATTTAGTAAAACCACCGCTTTCCCAGTGCCTTATCTCTTTGGCATAACCTGCATACGATATGAAATGTGGAGGATGGTATTTTCGATGATGACTTATATACCAAGAGAACTGTAAAAGGAAAGCGAACGGAATTCGTTCTGAAAGGAATCACGTCCGGCAATCAGTCAAAAGGGGATATACAGAGATGTTGGCGTCTCTTTTCCTCCTTATTATATATATGTATATAAATACAGGGTATAGCTAACAAGTCCCGGGCCACGAATTTTTATTTTGCTCCGAAAAAAACATGTGTGCAGATTGAAAAAGTATAGGTTTTATGGTAGAATGCAAATGGAAACAAAAAAGAACGTTCTCCATGTCCATGAGTTTCCCAGATTGTCCATGAAAGAAGACCTCGTTGTCCGAGGGATATCCCGGACGGGCGACCAGTAAGGAATTCTAAGTGGGTATAGGGTAAAGGGCAAGAAACAGTAGCTATTAAGAGAGAGACGTTCAACATGAGCGTCTCTCTTTTTTTATTGCTCTGAGATACCCTGCTACCACCTCTCATCCACTTCAAAACACGAAGGGGAAATGAAGCCCCGGAGAGGCAGAAGCAGACTCTACATACTGACAAAAGGAAAGTACCCCATTAACCCCTGAAAAGCCCTGTATAAGGCCGTTTTGCAGCGGTGGAGAGGTGTTTCCTGTGAAAACCTCACTGGCCCCGGTAATTGTATGGCGCTGAGCGGTGGAAAGAGAGTATGGCAGGATTACTTAGGTGCTGCGGGGGTGCCCCATTTGTTAAGCTGTTTTCCTTGTTAAGTCTCGCTGGGAGATGTTCATATTGGCTGCTCATGCCCTTCTTGTTTTAACCCTGCGAGGGGAGAACAAGGGGATATCCCCACGGACAACGAGGGCGTCAGCTACGGACAACGGAGAAAACAGGTGACATGGAATTTAAACTAATTCGGAGTATTTTTTACAAAAAAAGCCTATTTTTCACCTTAAAACACCCATTTTTGACCTTAAAATACCGTATTTTTTTGAAAAAATCAGATTTTTTAAATTAAATCAGCCGGATTTAATCTAAATTTTGGCTTATTTGAGCCTTTTTTTAAAATAAATCAGATTTTTTTAAATTAAATCCCTCAGAAATACTCTAAAATTCAGAATAATTCATGATTCTTTTTTGTTCCGAATGAAAAGATATTCAAATATAACGAGTATTTTTTCTTAAAAAAATCCTTTTAGGGAGGTGAAAAAGCGTATTTATTTTTAGTTTTTTTACGCAATTACAAAAATCAATTTTTTTGAGGGAAATTCTATGAGAAAGAAAAAAGGAAGTGGAAGAGAGATAACCTTCTTTAGTAAAAAATGTGGCTGTGTTATCTCTGTATTTGGAAGCGAGACTCGTGCTTTGGCAGAAAAACTTGAAAACGATGGAGGTGTTTTAAGATACGAAAGTGGAATTCCGTTGCTGATTAACCCTTCAGAAATTCCTCTAATTGGAATACGAACTTCGTATTTAAAGGAAGATTGGGTTTCTGATTTTTCTGTTGAGACAATCGAGGGCGAAATACTGATTATAGAAGCCATCGCGGAAAGTAAACTTAAGAAAAAATCAGAAGTAGAGAAACTGGAGCTTTCCAGGAGATACTGGCTTTCTAAAGGGGCAAAATGGAAAGTGTACATTGTGGAATCTCCAGAAGAGAAAGAGGGACTTTTGAATGATTAAATTTGTCTCATATAAAGGTAGATTATACCGATTGCTAATGGAAGTCGAAGGGTTTGCGTGGATAAGTGATTGGGAAAAAAACGGCGCACCAATTCGAATTGGCAATACTTCTGAGCTAATTCAAGAAAATGTTCCGGAAGAATTTTTGGACGAAACTATACCAAGCAAAAAAAGAGAAGCCACGATGGAGTCCAGACTCAAAATAATAGAGCCATTGATTGATGAACCGATATTTATTTGCAATCCCACCTTGAGAAGCAAAAAAATATTAGAGATTTCAAAAGCCCATGGGATAAGCTCGAAAACCGTTACCCGTTTCTATTTTGCTTATCTGGCGAAAGGGAAAAGAGGGTTGCTCCCTGCGAAAAGAACTCAATCCGATAAAAAAAGCGAATCATCGTACATTGATGAAGACATGCAGAAGGCTATAAAAAAATATTATTATAGCCCCAAAAAATTGTCTTTGTATGGAGCATACGAAATGTATCTGCTTGATTATTGGAAAGGGGAAAACGGCCGCCTTCAAAAAGGCTATCCTGATTTTGCAAGATTTCAACGCAACTACCGCAAAATCAAAAATGGGTACAGGGGTATCATTAGTCGCCAAGGGATAGGCGATTATCAAAAAAATTATCGCCCCTTACTTGGAAGCGCAAACGACCGTGCTCCCAACTGCGGAACATTTGAAATGGATGCGACCGAAGCAGACATTTGCATTGTGTCAAAGTACAGCAGAAAGCCCATCGGGCGTCCTGTGGTGTATCTTGCTGTCGATGTGGCAACACGTCTTATTACAGGAATTTATGTTGGACTGTCTGGGGGCAGCGATGCTATTTTACAGTGTTTACGAAGTACAGTAGAGGACAAAGTAAGCTTTTGTAAGAAATATGGGATTGATATTTCAGCTAATCAATGGCCTTCTATTGGATTGCCACAAACAATAGTAACAGACAAAGGCAGAGATTTTATGAGCGGTCGAGTGAAGGAATTGTGCGAACGATTCGAGATAGAAATAACCAATCTGCCGGCATATCGCCCTGATTTAAAAGGCTGTGTAGAAAAAGCTTTTGACTGCTTGCAGGAAAGGTATAAGCCAATGCTGCGCGGATATGGCACTATTGAAGTTGAAAACACAAGAGAAGGCGCGATGCCGGTCCAAACAAAAGCATGCCTTGATTTATCAGAATACACAAGAATTCTTTTGCGCTGCGTTATTTATTACAACTCAAGCCGAGTGGTTTCATTTCAAAGAGAACCACAAATGATTTCTGACGGTGTCCAGCCTGTATCAAGTAATATATGGGAATGGATGGTAAAAATGAATAGAGCCAATCTGATTTCTGCAAACACGGAAGATATATTTCTTATGTTGCTGCCGCGAGCTACGGGTTCAATCACGAGGCAGGGGCTTGTGTTTGACGGACTGCATTATGATTCCGAAGAATTGGATATGACAAGAGAATACGTTGAAGCTGGTATCACCGGGCGGAAAAGAGTGACGATTGCATATCAAAAAGAAAACGCCGAGCAAATCTTCCTTGTAAGAAATGGGCGATACTACAAATTTGTTTTAACAAGTGCTTCTGCAATTTTCTCAGGTATTTCTTTTGAAGAGGTAAAACTCATGAGGAAAGAAGAAAATAAAGTAAGAAAAGAAGCAGAAAAAACGCAGGCAAGAGATGCCGCAATGTGTTCTGATTTTATTCGAAAAACCGCATTGAACGCTGAAAAAACAAAACCGCATTCTCGAAAAGATGTAACTCTTCAAAGAATGAAACAGGAAAAAGAAAAGGAGAAGAAAAATGCAACAAATAACTGATGCTGAATATAGACCATCCAAAGTGGCCAGTGATAATCCATTGATAGCGGCCCTTCCGGCTCAGTTAAGTAGAGAGGACCTCTATGCTTTATTAGTAAAGGAGTTCACTCTTCCGCCGGATTACAAAACTTATACCCCCCAGGAAAGACAGGAATTAAGTGTACGAATAAAACAAATATACGTGCCGATGGAATATGCTGCGGATATATATGCTTCATTGTTTTATGGCTTTTTAACAGCGTATTCGGGACGCACAGCCGTGTCTATTACCAAAAGAATGAACGATATAGGAAAAGCTATCGAAAAGAGGAGCTGCGAAACACTCCCAGACAGCCCATTTATTGCCGAAAGCTTTGCTATTCTTGGAGAGCCTGGAGCAGGGAAAAGTACCACAGTACGCAATATTCTCAAAATGTTTCCATCGGCTATCAGACATACAGAATTTAATGGCATGGAATTCAGGATGGTGCAAATACCGTACATTTTGATTGAATGCCCGGTAAACCATTCGGAGAAAAGCGTGTGTTTTCAGATATTAGAAAAAATAGATTCTATTCTTGACACCAATTATATGGGCGAAGCAATGCACAACAGTTTAAGTATAGATTTGCTGATTATTAAAATAGCCCAGCTTTGCATGAAGTATTCAATTGGTGCAATATTGATTGATGAAATACAAAACGTAATGAAGGTTAATGTTAAAAATCCTTCTTCTGGAAACACGTTAATAAGATTTTTGGTTGGACTTGCAAATAAAACGGGAGTGTGTCTTGTTTGTATTGGGACTTCGGCCGTATCAGATTTCTTTAACTCTGAAGCCCATCTGGCAAGAAGAACCCGTGGGCCAAGGATTCCTCTTCTGTCAAAAGGGCCAACTTTTAGAACAGTTTTAGAAAAAATGTGGGCCAACATTGCTGTTCTTAACCCTCTTCCGCTATCTCCAGAAATAGAAGAGGAAGTGTACATTCACACAGGTGGGTGTATCGGAAAGATGGCATCACTGCTTCATTACGCAGCTTTTGAGGCGATTTTCTTCTCTAAAGAAGTTGTCGATGTTGAGCTGCTTCGATTAACAGCCAGAAAACACGATATATCCGCAAGGCGCCCGACTCTTGAGCCCGCAGACATTCGAATGTTTAAGCCTATGACATACAAACCTAAGGCCTCGCATTCACAGAGTTTTGCCGATGTTGATAGCGTTCCCACTAAGCGTGGTAGACCTAAATCCGACAGAGACAAAGATGATATTCTTGTAATTCATAATTATTGCAACGAATATGGCCTTAGCATTGGGCAGAAACTTGAAGAGTTTGGCTTAAGATATTTTGGGAGGTGCTAAGATGGATTTATATACATTGCCGACGCCATATCCGGACGAAACATGGTACAGCATTGTTTCGAGATATCATCGTAAATCTGGGAATACAAAATCAACTATAACAAGCAGAGAATTATTTGGGGGAACAATTACTTCTCAAAAAAAGGTAAATCCTTTAGCATTAGACAATACAATCGTGGATTATGTGAGGCTTCATGGACCCACGATTGGAACAGCGGAGAAGTGCTTTTCAAAATATACGCTCGCTCCGTATCAAATGAGGTATTATTCTGAAAAAAGAAAAGAAGAGGTGCTTGAAAGGATTTTCGACGCAAGTGAATTGAAAAAAACATTTGTGTTTACCAATCATATGTATAGCAGAAAACAGACAATGCTGAGGTATTGTCCACTTTGTTTACAAGAAGATATTGAAAAATATGGAGAGGCTTATTGGCATAGAGCCCACCAGATATGGGTCATGGACAAATGCCATAAGCATGGGTGTAATCTGCTGGATGCAGATATAAGCCTTTCCAAAGCGACATATCATTTTACCTGTGCAGATGAAATCTCTTGCCCGAATGACAAGGTCACTTACAATGAGTCTCCTTTTGATAGCTTTACACAATACGCTTTTGCTGCATTGAATGCTCCATTTAGTTTCCATTGTGATGCTGATGTAGATGCTCTTATATATGCGGCCGTAGATAGAGGTTACGGAAAGTTCTACTCGAGAGGATTTATGTGCGATGCTCATAAGATGTACGAAGACATTCAAAAAAAATTTGGAGAGGAATTTATAAAAAAATTTTTTACCGCTGATAACGGCGGTGCAACAATAAGAAGAGTCTTCAGGCCTAACTGGAACAGTCGAGTTGAGCCGGCTGTCCTTGTTGCTACTTTTTTACAAGCTCCGATAGAAAAGCTGTTCGACAAAATAGACCGCGATGCTGAAGTAAAAGAAGAGCTTCTCAAATGTTCGACACACAATGTTTGGTGGCCCAAAAAAAATCTCGCTCGGCACCTGGGTATCAAAATGTCTCGATTAGATTTAATGGCGAAAGAACTCAATATAAAACCTTTCTGGGAAGAATCTCCCAAAGCGGATGACATGGTGAGTTTCAAGGCTTCTTTTTACTTTACAGAAAAGGAAATGAAAGCGATAAATGCCAAGGTCAAATCACTTCATATGGCAAGCAAGAAAGACTTCTTTGCGTATTGTGTAAAAAAAGAAGTTGGATTAGTTGAGGAATAATCTCTTGTTACCCCCCGAAAGTCAAGCAAAATAGCAAGTGGGCTTTGCTACTATCATTTACAAGGAGGGGTTCCTTTTGAGTATACAGGAATTCATAAACTATGTTATAGCCAACAAAGAAATCATTCTGATAATCCTCCTTATCGGCGGCTTTGCAACTACGTTGATTCGAGGAGCAAAGAAAATTATCAGTGCCGTTGTAACGGTAATGATTTTAGTTGCCGCACTGTCCTTTTTTGGAGTTCCGCTGGAACCGATTCAAGACGGATTTAATCACGGCGTTTCAAAGTTTGAACAGCTTTTTGGCTGGGCGAAAGACAATGTGCCCGGGTATATAGAAGAAGCTGGCTCACTCTTAGAAAAAGTCCCGGATGCGGAAACAGTCATAAAGGATTGGACGAGTGAGAAAAAAGATGCGGACGATGTGTCGGTACATTTCATTGACGTGGGCCAAGCTGACTGTATTTTTGTTCAGGATGGGGAAGATACACTGCTGATTGACGTTGGAAACAGAGATGACGACGTCGCCGTTACACAGTATCTTGACGGACTCGGCATTGAACAGATTGACTATTTTGTTGCCACACATCCTCACGAAGACCATATTGGCTGCGCAGCAACTATTCTCCGCCTTTATGACATTGATACAATGATTAAGTCAGAAGCAGAAAATGATACCGCCTGCTACAAATCCATGATGGAACAAGCTGAAAAATCAAAAGTAAAAATAGAAATCTCTGAGCCGGGCGAAACGTACAAATTAGGCAATGGGGAGTTCCAGATACTTGGCCCGATTACAACAGACGAAGATGAGCTGAACAACAACTCCGTTGTAGTACGTTATCAATACGGCGAAACGATATTTCTGTTTACAGGAGATGCGGAACGTGATGAAGAGCTTGAAATTCTTGATGCAGGATATGATGTGTCTGCTGATGTTTTGAAAGTAGGCCACCACGGCTCATCAAGCAGCACAACTTATCCCTGGCTGCGCGCAGTAGCGCCACAATATGCAGTCGTCTCATGCGGAAAAGACAATTCTTATGGACACCCACACGAGGAAACGCTTTCAAAACTGCGAGATGCGGAAGTTGAAGTTTTGCGTACAGACAAAAATGGAACAATTGTGTTCACAACAGACGGCACAAGCCTAACCCCGTATCAAAATGCAGCATAAAATTGCCAGCCGAAAGGCTGGCTTTTTTATTGCCATGCCCCGAAAAGTGAAGAAAATTATAAACACCTAAAGCATAGAAGACCGCTCTTGTGTAACGAAAATAAGCTGCACTGGGCGGCCTTTCTATTGTGATTGGTACATAAATAAGATTTGGAGGATACGAAAAATGGAAAATAGCGTAGCAAGAAAAGGATTCGAAAATCTGCTCCCGCAGTATAGAATCGACGGGTTTAACCCCAATGATGTCCTGACCATGATTGAGGATGTCGATGAAAACGGACAGCCGGCAGAGTTCCTGTACATGGAGTTTGCCGCTGCTGAACGCTGGTTCTATACGGTTTTCCCCAACGGCCGTATGGACTACGATGTCATCGCGCTCAACGACAAGAAGGTTGTCGTTAAGGGCAAAATCTTCCGCGACATCAATGATGCTATGCCGGCGGTGACCTCGCTGGTTTCCCGTTACTACACGGAAGATGCTCACGGAAAGTATTTCGAACAGAACGCTGTAACAGCTGCGTACCGTAAGGCTCTGGAATACCTCGGTTTCGGCACTCCGCCGGATGCGGTTAAGACTGAAAACACGTTTGTCCGCAACAAAGAGGATATCCCTGAAAGAGGCGAGCAGGGGGTTATGATTCCCCGTCCGCTGCTGCCTCAGGTTGACGAAGCGCCTACCGTTACGGCATCTCCTGAGAAGGAAACCGTAAAAGAGGAACCCGCAAAAGAAACAGCGAAAAAGGAGACCAAAAGGGGTGGCCGTAAAGCTACCAAAGCGCCCGTAGAGGCTGTTGACGAAAAGACCGAAGCTCAGAATGAACCTGCCCAGGGTCCTGTACAGACCCCTGTACAGGCCCCCGCTCAGGCTCCTGTATCGGCCCCTGCACAGCCTGCCGAAAAAGCGCCGGAGCAGCCGAGCGATAAGATGCCGACTTTTGAGGAAGCGCTGAATTTCCGCGTTCCCTATGGCAGCTTGGCTGGCAAAACCATCGAGGAGGCGGCAAAAATCAAGGGTGATAACTTCATCCGCTATCATTGTGACCGCGCTCAGGAAGGCTCTGATTTCCACAAGGCAACGACCATTTACTGTGAATACAGAGGCTGCTAAGAGCAAAAAAATACACCGGGGCTGTCGAAAGGCAGCCTCGGTTACATAAGGAGGAGGTGAGGGCTGCATGGGCAATTTTGATGTCCCATTTAGCATGGATTTCGTTTTGCGAGACCTGTGTGTGCCCCGTTTTAAAAAAGAAACGCCCAACAGAAAAGGCGAAGTAGAAATCTTCTGCCCACTGAGAGAAAACAAGACCTTTGAAGTCAATGTCCGAAGAGAGCAGTGGAACTGTTTCAAAAAATGCGCAGACTGTCCATGCAGCGGCGCAGGCGGTGTCCTTGACCTATACGTTTTGTTTTATGGCGGGGACCGAAAAACCGCATATAAAGCAATTATGGAAGCGGTAAACGGCAATGCTGTAGTAGTTGAAAAAAGAAAGGCAGAAAGCCTTCCGCCCATTCAGGAAACACAGAGAGTGTCGGACGACATTTTGGATAACACCTATAACATGCTTCTGGACGCACTCCCTTTGACCAGCGAGCATAAAGATAACCTTATCAAAAGAGGATTGTCGGTAGAAGATATTGAACGAATGAAGTTTCGTTCGATTCCGCAAAACGGCATCGAAGCGATTCCGTTACTCTTGGCCCAAAAGGGAGCAATCTTACAGGGTGTTCCAGGGTTTTACTTTAAGAATGGAAAACCGATGATGATTTCTCATGGCAGCGGGTTCTATATCCCGTATCGTAGCAAAGAGGGCAAAATCATTGGTCTACAAATCCGATACGATATCGAGTTTAAGCCAGACATGACAGAAGATGTTGTGAAGAAACTGAAGAAAATGCGATATCGTTGGTTCACATCTTCCAGCGAAGATGGTGGTACATCGGCAGCAAACGTTCCTTTCTGGGGAATGCCTGGAACGAAATTTCCCGATGTGGTTTATGCCACGGAAGGCGGTTTAAAGGCAGCTACGGCGCAATCCATCAGCGGAGGCTGCTTTGTTGCCATCCCGGGCGTAACTTGCTATAACGCATGGGAAGAACTCCTGGTAGAACTCAAGAAACAAGGAGTAAAGACCCTGGTTGATGCATTTGATTCCGACCGTGCCGTAAACCCTAATGTTAATGATGCAATTCAGAAACTGCATTCTATAGCGGAAAGTTACGGCATGAGTATGAAAACCTGGGATTGGGGCACGGAATACAAGGGCGTTGACGATTATCTGCATGCAAGAAAAAGAAGCAGAGAACGCCATTGAACGTCCCCGAAAAACAGATAAATTCAAATTAGGTAAGCATAAAAGAACGCAATTCAGTGTGCCGCAAATGCGCATGTGTTTGCGTTCTTTTTTGCATTACATAAAACGCCAAAATTCAAACCATTGGAGGGATAAAAAAATGAAAAGTCAAGAATTCCACAAAGCAATCAATGAGCTGTTGGTTGCAAACCTGTGCCCTGACGACGAGGTCTTCGTTGGCACCGATGGCGGCCAATTGGTCATCATGACCAGCGACTCCGATATCTCTGGCATTGAGGAGGAGCTGTGCTTCCGCAGGGTGACTTTACAGGAGCTGGACGATGTGCTCCTGGAAACCAACTTCGAGGACACCTTTGAAAACAGGTTTTCCCATATGGCCTGCGATTTCGAAATCGCTTGCTATAACGGAGAAGCCGCCGTTGTCGTAACTGGCATCCCGGCAACTACCCTTTATCAGCTCGCGTAATCAAATCTGGCTCCCGCAAGGGGGCCTTTTTTATTTCGTTAGACATATAGGACAAAATATGATATAATATAAGAAAAGGAGATAGAGAGGAGTGAATTTATTGAATCTGATTATCGCCGAAAAACCAGATATTGCCAAAGCGGTTTCAAAGGTTCTTCCTGGTAACCCGCAATGGAAAAACGGATATATAGAACAAGGCAACTACTGCATTACATGGTGCTATGGCCATTTGCTTACGCTAAAAGACCCGGAAGACTATGGTGAGCAATATTCAAGAGCGAATACTCCAAATGAAAAATTGCCAATCTTCTTTAACGACTGGGGAATGAAGGTCGCAGACAAAGGTCCAGCGTTGTTAAAAAACGGAAACAATGCCCCGGACAAAGGAGCGCAGCTGAATACTATTGGTATGCTCCTGAAAAAAGCCGCCTCTGTAATTATTGCCGGCGACGTTGATGATGAGGGCCAGTTGCTTGTTGAAGAAGTTTTGGAATGGCATCATTACGCTGGTCCGATGAAAAGACTGGATACGGGCGCCTTGAACGAAGCAAGCCTTAAAAAAGCTATGTCGAACCTTATGGATAACGCGCCTTGGCATATAAGGGCTGTTTCTGCAAAAGCAAGAAGCGTGGCAGATTTTGCATTGGGCATCAACGGTTCTCGTTTTTTCAGCAACATCTATCATGCCAATTTGTCTGTCGGCCGCGTTCAGACAGCGACTCTTGGATTGGTTGTGGCTCGAGACGCGCTTATCGAAGGCCATAGCGCTATGAAATATTATCTCTTGGATATGGATGCAAACCTGAAAACAAATGGTGTCCATACGGTGAGATTTATTCCGGCAGAGGACTGTGACGCACTGGTTGATGGCAAATTCATTGACCAAGTTTTTTTAAAAAAGCTTGGAGACCGATATAACGGGAAAACTGTTTCGGCAACTGTAGCAAAAGAGGCTCTTACAGAAACACCTCCGCTGCCTCTTAGCATTAGTGCTCTGAAAACCTATTGCTCCAGTAAATACAATATCGCCCCGGAAGAAACGTTGAAGATTACACAGTCTCTTCGCATGAATTACGGCGGTCTCATCACCTATAACCGCTCAGAATGTCGTTATCTGCCTGAGAACATGCACATGGAGGCTTCTGGCGTTATTGCAGCAGTACAGGCAAATCTTGGTGCAAAATGGAATTTCCCGGGCCTCGATACAAATATCAAATCAAAAGCCTTTAGTGACAAGAATGTTGGTGTTCACCATGCCATTATCCCGACCGCGCAGAAAGCGGATGTTTCTAAGCTTTCAGAAAATGAGCTGAAGGTTTACAAGGCTATTTGCGGGTTCTACATGGTACAGTTTATGCCTCCGGCCATTAAAGAGAGAACTCGCTTGACCATTTTGTGTCCTGAAGGCCGTTTTGAAACAACATCTACGAGGGTTGTAAAAAAAGGTTTTAAGATGGTGATGGACACCGGAAAAGACGAGGAAAGCGCACTTTCTGATGTGCCCGCTGGGGGATATGAGTGCGAAATGTCTAATCCAAATATCGTTGAGAAAGAGACAAAGCCTCCGAAACGATATACAGACGCGTCGTTGGAAGAGGATATGAAAAACGTCGCAAAATATGTGACTGACCCAGAAGCAAAGAAACTTTTGCTCTTGAAAGATAAGGACAGCAAAGAAGAACACGGTTCAATCGGAACGGCGGCAACCCGTTCCGCAATCATTCAAACCCTCAAAAAAAGAGGCTTTATCCGTAATGATGGAAAAAATATTGTTTCTACACAGGTCGGAAGAAACTTTTACAATATTTTACCTGATGAGATTCGAAAACCTGACTTAACTGCAAAATGGTGGTCCATTCAACAGGACATCCAGGAGGGAAAAGCCCGTCCAGAAGACCTGTATCGAGAAGTGCTCGCTTCCTATGCAAGATTTTCAGCACTGGATTATCCAACTCTCAATCTGTCTTCGGGGTATGCACAGGACAGACCGGAAATCGGCAAATGCCCGAGATGCGGGAAACCGATTATTGAAGGGAAAAAAGGCTTCGGTTGTTCTGGATATAAAGAAGGCTGCACCTTTACGATTTGGAAAGAAGGACAGTATGGAGCCCATAAAGTTTTGGCTGCATCAGGGAAAAAAGTGACAGCATCCATGGTAAAAAGCCTTTTGAAAAACGGAAAGGTTTTGGTGCGCGGCCTGACTTCGGAAAAGACAGGGAAAAAATACGACGCCTATATTGTAATGCAGGATACAGGAAGGGGCGTTTTTCTCAATCTTAACTTCGATAATGTCCCTAAACCCAAAAAGAAGAAATAGCCATTTTTCAATTGCAACTCCCCGAAAAACAGGTTATTTAGAAGTTAACACCTAAAGAAAGGGGGACCTTTTATGTACACAAGCAATACTATGATATCTGCTGATGTTCTGGCGGCTCTCGGAGGATTTCTGATTACGGCAGGACTGATTGCATTGATTGCTACAGTTGTACTTGTCATTGCAAACTGGAAAATTTTCAAAAAGGCTGGCGAACCCGGATGGGCAGCCATCGTTCCATTCTACAACAGCTACATCTTTGCAAAGATTACCTGGGGTAACGGATGGATGTTCTTGGTTGCGGTGGCTTGCGCAATCGCGGCAAACATGGCAAATGACTTTGCTTGGCTGTTCCTGCTTTTGTCGTTGGCTTATACAGCGATTACCTACTGGAAGCTTTCGAAAGCGTTTGGCCATGATATCGGATTTGCTGTTGGCATGTTCTTCCTTGGTATTGTATTTTTCCCAATTCTTGGATTTGGAAAGGACCAGTACCTGGGCGTTCCGCAGGACGCTCTCAGTTTGAAAAACCTGAAGAAGGAATAACATCTTGAAAAGCCTGCGAAGCTCCGTCGTCAAGGCGGAGCTTTTTTCATAAGAAAGGAGAATTATGATGAACCAGAATACAAAGGTATCTCTAAAAGCCACTGCCATTGGAGTGTTGTGGGGACTGCTTGATTTCTTCAAATACATGTTTATCACAGCTGTAATCGCGTTTCTGATTACAAGGTTGCTTTTCCCAATTGCATATGTCCCGACTGAGTCAATGGAAAACGAATTCCCGCCGGAAAGCTTTGTCATTTGTTCCAAGGTCTCTTACTGGGGAGAAAACAGCCCTCAACGCGGAGATGTTATTCTTTTCCGCCGCAGCAGCGAAACTGGCGACGAAAAGTTGTATACGAAACGAGTCGTAGGATTGCCCGGGGATGTTATCACTATTGAAAATGGATTAACCTACATTAACGGAGAGCTTTATGATGAGCCGTGGCTGAAAGAAACTCCGGAAAAACTCGGCATGGGACCGTTTGAAGTTCCGGCCGGCGAATATTTCTGTATGGGGGATAATCGCAATAATTCCTACGACTGCCGCTACTGGGAAGAGCACTATATCAAAGAAGAAGACGTAGTGGCAAAGTGTCAGATTGTTATTTCTTCCGAAAAGGTCAGTTTGATAAACGACCACCACTAAGAAAGGAGATATTATATGCAGAAAGAAATTGTATGGGAAAGCCATGGATATCTTTTTGGAATTCCTTTTAAGCACCTTCATTATGTGCTTTATAAGGACTCTATCACCGTTCAAAGCGGGCTTTCGCTTCAAAAAATACAGAGTACGAAACTCCACAACATCATTACAAAAGAAATGACAGCGAGTCCTATCGCTCGTTTGTTCCATTGCGGAAAAATCCGTTTGATGACCTGGGGCGCCTCCACTCCAGACCTCGAAATGTACGTAAAGCACCCCAAGGAAGTTTTTCAGCTGATTGAGGACACAAAGCAGGAAGACCACCGCCGTTTTGTCGAAAGCCGCAAACAGAATAGATACAAAAACGAAAGAAAACACACCGGGGGTAAAAGAAATGCTCCGAATGACGGAAATTGAGTTTGCTGAATTTACAGCGTCTCATCCAAACGCCGTCCCTGCAAAAAGAAAACCCTCTGAAAAGAAAAAATTGATTTCAGAGGAAAGCACAGATGGGGCATTTTCTGACGAAGGAAAAAAGAAAAAGGCGCCAAAGTATCTCAACCATAAAGTCTATGTGTACCAGAATGGCATAGGGAAGAAGGGTGAAACAAGCTTAGGTGAATTGGTCGAAATTTATGATTCTGTAGCAGAATACAACAGGGGAGTGGAGCTCATTGCTCTTCAAAAGGCTGGGGTTATTTCAAATCTTGAAAGACAGGTAAGGATGCTTGTTCAAGAGGGGTTCACTTATCATAAAGAAAAAATTAGACCGATTTATTATGTCGCCGATTTTCGCTATATCAACAACTGTGGCCATACGGTTATCGAAGACGTAAAGGCTTTTGATAAGAAAAAGAAAAAATTCAGGACGACAGCCGATTTTGATTTAAAATGGAAACTCCTGAAACACCGATATCCCGATATCGTCTTTCAAATACATGCGAATCAATATTGATATTCCCCGAAAAACCCATATAATTATGGACATTAAAAGAATAAAAACCGATTTGGCGTCACGAAAGTGAAAACCAAACCGGTTTTTTCTTTTAATGGAAAGGAATGTGAAAAAATGGATTCAGGATTCATAACAGTTCCAATCAAGTTTGCCGGAACCGTTCCAATGAGGCTTACGTTCTATAAACAGCATCTTTTGCTGCGTTGGCAAGAACGAGGTGGAAAAACATTCAATACGGCGCAGGAGTGTGCATCGTACACTGCCTCCTTCTTCGAGGACCCGAGATTGCTGACGATTTACGAACGAGCCCCCAAAGGGTCGCACATAGCATTGTTCGTTGAGTCGGCAGAGACTGTTTTCTTTCTCCAAAACGGAACAAGATACGACGCTGACGAAATCAAAGTCGCAACACTGTTTCGCAGGAAAGAGGGGACAAAGGTCCTTGTTGATAGTAACGATTTATGCTACATACTGCCGGCAGACGGGAAACTCCGATTCGGCAAGGAGCGTAAATTCTTTGAGCTAAAGCGGAGGAAAAGAGAAGGTGTTTGAAAGCAACTTCCTTTGAAAAAGGCCCACCCTTACGGGTGGGCTCTTTTTTTATTTCAAAGCGACCTTTTTCACACAACGACTCTATTTTTTACTTACAGCTTTTTTGCTGCGAATCAGTCGTCGAAAAAGACGCGGTTAGGAACCATAACACCATCAACTTCAACAAAGGGAGCGTCAGGGGTTTCGGCGAACATAGCTGCCGCCTTTGCCTCTACCTCAGGCATGGTATCCTTTTTAACGAAAATGTTTTCCATATTCTTGTTTTCCATCATTGTCTCTATAGGGAATCGCCAAAATAAAGTCTTTTTTTGTGTGTGAAAATAAGGTTTTTTCGCTTCCCTTCCTCCTTCTACTTATATTATATCATAAGATATTCAGGAAATCAATATTTAGACATGAAAAAAATAACACCCACTATATATAGGGGCATAAAAAGAATGAATTTCAAGGAAAAAATAGACGTTTTTAATTGTATTGTCTTACCCCGAAAAATGAAGAAAATCTAATTATTCAAAGAATCGAATGTCCGTTTTGAGCTACGAAAATATCGCACAGCATCAAAATGGGCATTTTTCTTTGTCCATTCAGTCTTTTTCTTCAGAAAAAGACGCGTACTTAAGGAGGAAAAAATGAAAAAAACCAATATGATTCTGGACAATGCCGAATTCTTCACCAGCGAGCCGCAGGAACTGATGGACTTTTTCCAGGAACGCGAAGAGAGCGCTGTCTGGTACTCGGATGAAACCAATTGCCGAGCAGATGATATTCGCTTCCAGCCCATCTTCGATGAACCTATCTGCGTGCCGGCCGAAGTAAACAAGCTGAAGGCGGCCAAGACCGTAAAGTTTGACTCTTCGGAGGAAGCATATGCGGACACCATGTACGCCCCTGACTTTGGCTACTATGGTTCTACGCAGATGATGTTTGTTGGCGGGCACCTGTATCCGGTTGGTATCAGCGCCATCAAAGGTATGACCGAGCGTGCCGGTATCAAGGTGGAAGGTTGGGATAAGCTTCGCAAAGCGAACCCCAGCGACCTGTCCGACGTCCTTGGTAAGTTCATGAAGGCAACTGACGGATATCTCACGGTTTTGGTCGAAGACGAAAAGGTGAGAGCTGTAAACAGCGGCCGATACGCTGTTTGCCCGGCGACTACCGTTCTGAACGCCGTGAACCAGTGGATTGCCAACGAGTATCCGGATGCAAAGTTCGTAAATGCGTATGCGAACCACGATTATGCCACTTGGCGTATTGATTTGGAAGAGTACACGGATGATGTTCTCGGCGCCTTCCCGGAGCTGAAGAACAACGGCTGTGCTCCCGCTATGACGGTCAGCCTGTCTCACACGGGCACGTCCAGCGTATCCTTTACTCCCTGTCTGCACATCGGCGACATCTACTTCCCGATTTGTGAGGGTATCAACGCCCCCCATGTTGCGAAGGGTAAATTCAGCGAGCGCATGGTGGCTATGGAGTCGGCCGTGAAGACTAATCTCTTCTCGGTGTTCCCCAAAATCACCGAAGTGTCCAAGCGCATCGACTCGATGCGTAACATCAACGTATCGAATGCGTACAATGCTTTGCTGCGCGGAATGAAATCTCTGGGCCTGCCGAAGATTCAGGCAATGGAAGCCGCTGAGCAGTTTAAGCAGCTGTTTGGCAGTACCGCCACTGCTTACGATATCTACATGGCTGTGGTCGACACCCTGGCTTATGTAACGCGAGATTTCCCCAAGGATTATCGCAAGCAGGTTTCTGTTGCGAAATCCATGGAACGCGCTGTTGTCGGCATTGACTGGGCAAAGCTCGGAAACATTCCCGGCGATTTCAGCTGGTAATTTCTTTGGCGAATGTAAAACAAATCAACCCTGCACGCGCATCGCGTGCAGGGTGCAATTGAAGAAGGAGAAAAACATATGCAAATCGAATATATGCAGGAAGAAAAAAATATGACTCTGTCGTTTGACGGAACCACGAAAAGTTCTGAAGGCAAGGCCCAGGACTTTCCTTACTGGGATGACGCTTCTCCTGAGACGGAAAGGGTAAAACAGCGCGTGTTGGCGCAGGCAAGCCCCGAAGCCATTCAGTTTTGGAACGCAACCAGAAAGGCTCCCGACAAAATCGACGCATCGACGTTGACGCCTGACGAGTGGCAGGCTCGCCGTAAGGATTCTATCGGTTCGAGCGCAGCCTCTCATGTAACGGGCGATTGTCCGTTTGAAAATTGCACCCCGTTGGACCTGTATAACGAAAAGGTCGGAAACAAACCCCTGTTTACGCTTTCCCCTGAGGATGAGCGCTCAAAGCAGGATTTGTTTGACTTTGGACACGTGATGGAAACCTACCTGCATGGTTGGGTACGTCGCCGTTGGCCCAATTCGAAGCTGTATATCGACACAAATATTTACAGCGCGAAAGACAGACCTTATCTCACTGCAAACCTTGACGGAATGCTCCAGTTGCCGGACGGCTCTTGGGTGCATATCGAGTTCAAAACCGCAACCAAAGAGGCGCAGAAAAAGTACGATAACGGAAATATCCCGATGTACTATAAGCGCCAGCTGATTCAGTGTCAGCATATCCTGAATGTCTGGGTCAGCTACATTGTTGTGTTCTTTGACCGCGACAATGTGATTTCTCGCCGCTATGAGCGTGACCTTGATGTGGAGATGGAGCAGGTCCAGATGATGGACGATTTCTGGAACGGGCATGTCTTGGCCAGAATTCCGCCTGATGTGAACATCGGTCCCGCTGCGAATGTTATCAAAGCCATTCGTAATTATGGTGGTGGCGCGAATACTGCGGCACCGGAAGTTGTTCTTCCGCCGAACATGCTCGATACGGTAAAAGAAATTTCTGATATCGACAGGCAGTTGGCGGCTCTCCGCAAACAGGAGAAAATCCTGAAGGAACAGCGTCAGAAAAGAATTGTGCCCATCATTACTGCGATGGGGTCTGCAACGAGTGCAAAAGTGGACGGTACGGATGCCCACTTCAAAATCTCGTATAAGCCGTCGAAACCCGAGAAAACGGTAGACCTTGAAAAACTCGAAAACGAGTACAACTCGGTATACAGAGATGTTGTCTCTGTTGCCGCAGAGGGTGCTCGCCCGTTCAAGGTCAAGGAGGTGACAACGGCGTAAAATCAGGAGGATAAAGTATGCTTCAAGTTGGAGATACCGCAACGCTGTGTGTCTTTTACAGTCACACAGTTTTCGAAGATGAGAATTTTCGTATCCTTAGCGTCTTTGCTACGTATGAGGAAAATCTCTTTCCTTTCCCAAGCAACGACAAAAAGGTGGAATTTATAGTCAAGGGGCTGATGTCAGCCCCTGACTATCAGTACCAGGAGCTTGAACTGACAGGCGAATGGAGATACGACCAATCTTACAAACAATACACTCTTTCCGTGGAATATGTGATTCCTACGCTTCCAACTACAGAGAAGGGGGTTTTTAGGTTTTGCAAATCTATCCATGGAATTGGCGATAAGGTCGCCAAACGAATCAGTAGCATTTTGAAAAACGGGTTCCTTCTTCCCACAGGAAAGGAGCCTGATGTCGACTGGTTCATCGCAAGCATTAAGGGAATGACCCCCGGAAAAGCCAGCAATCTGCATTCCGCCATCCGAAGAGTAAACGCGTCGGCCGAGCTGACCAAAATCCTCAAAGGATGCGTGAGCGGGCAAGTCGTTCGAAACATCGCTGCACGATACGGAACATGTGCAGTAGATACTGTAATAAAAACCCCGTATAAACTTTTTGTCGATAGGGTTGTATCCTTTAAAAGCGCAGACACTATTGCCATGACAGTAGGAAAGGACGCTACCGACAAAGAGCGAATCAGAGCAGGTATTATCGACCAGGTAAGACAGCGAAAGGGCAGATTGAACTCCATTATCGTAGAGAAAGAAATCGTTCTGCAAAATGCTTTGCAAGTCCTTAATATTCCCGAGGACTTAATTATGAACGAGTTCAACGACATGATGGGAAAAAACCTTGTTTCTGCTGCAAAATACTGTTATCTGCGCGAGGACTTTGAGACTGAACGTGGACTGGCCATGAAAATTGCAGAGTACATTGAAGGTGCTAAAAAAATCGCTCCTTCGGATGTCACCAATTACCTCAACAACTTTGAGGAGTGGAAAAAAGAAAATGCGATTTGTTTGGCTGACCGACAGGAACTTGCAGTTAAAGCTGTTGCGAGCAACCTTGTCAGTGTGTTGACCGGCGGTCCCGGAACAGGAAAAACCACAGTATTAAAAGCGATTATGGAAACCTATCATAAGTCGTTTCCTAATTGTCCAATTACTTTGATGGCGCCCGCAGGACTTGCCGCAAAACGAATGGCTTCCGCTTGTGGAGCACCCGCACTGACTATCCACAAAACCCTTGGCCTGATTCCCGCTGACAACGATGCCGGCTTTGATGATTCGGATGGATTAAGCATTGATGGCGGCCTCGTAATTGTTGACGAGGTTTCCATGGTGGGTATCCACCTGGCAAAGTTTTTGTTTGATGCAGTTATCCTTAAGCCGGACACCCGCATTGTTTTGGTCGGAGACGTCGACCAGTTGCCCCCGGTTTCTCCGGGTGCAGTGCTGGATGACCTGATTTCCTGCAATCGTGTTACAGTCACAAGACTTAACCGAAACTTCCGTCAGGAAGCAGGAAGTGCTATCGTTGATGCAGCTTATGCAATCAATGAAGGTAACCCAAATCTCGTCTTCGGCGGCAACTTTCGTATGAGAGTTGTAGAAAACGACAACACCGAGATTGAGACGATGGGGATTCTGGATAACGTCAAAAGGGCTTTTAAATGGAGCATGGACGAATTTGGCGTCGACCAAACTTACGTTCTTTCTCCCAAAAGGAAAATGAAGCCTAAAAAAGACGGAAAAGACTGCATCGACACAGTTTTGTCAACCATGTACCTCAACCCGATTCTTAGGGACATCGCAAATCCGGCCGCCCCAGGGAAAGAGTTCCTGAAGTCTGGACAAAGGTTGTTCAGAGAAGGAGACCGAGTTGTAAACCTGAAGAATTCTGCTGAGGTATTGAACGGGGAAATCGGACACATCAAAAAAATCATGAAAGAAGATATTCCCGTTGTTGTTGTAGACTTTGATGATGGTGTAGAAGTTGAATACACTCCCGATAGGTTGAAGGAACTGGACTGGGCTTACGCCATTACAGTCCATAAATCGCAGGGATGTGAGTACGATTCTGTCATCTATCCAACGTCTATGACCCATGGCGCAATGCTTCAAAGGAATTTGCTGTACACCGCTGTTACCCGCGCTAAGAAAAGCGCGGTAATCATCGGTGACAAAGAGTCCCTAAAGAAGTCGATTGCAACAGTTAAAAGCAAAGTAAAAAAGGATTTGCTGTCGGCAAGAATTCAAAAATATGTTGACAACAACGCCTAATACCCCTTACGAAAGCCTCGCCCATTGTGGCGGGGCTTTTTTATTTCGCCATAAAAAAAGTTGAACGAAAACCTATAGAAAATGACGTTGTCTTACCCCGAAAATCATAGAGACTTATATGTAGTGGACACGGATTATTGGAACTATGTGTTCTTAATATCCATCCGCCGTCAAGACTGAGTGACGTTTTGTAGTGAAAGGAGGGGCTCTGATATGAACAGTCTTGTAAAACAGTCTAAGTTTCAGGCAGCCCGCAACAAGATGGCGGGTGTTGCTGCTGGCGCAAGCACGATGTTGATGGGAATGGCTACAGCCTATGCAGCTAACCCTTTCGGAAATGCTGAAACGACCATCAAAAATCTTTTCACGAACTTGCAGACAGCACTGACGAACGTGGTTGTGCCCATCGCAGCCTGCGCGCTTATCTTCTGTCTGATTATGATGCTTGTGTCTCAGAACCAGAAGAAGGTTGAGGCGTATCGTGGCTGGGCAATCACGATTTTCGTTTGTGTGGTTGGTATCTTTGCCGTAGACTTTGTCATTAAATTGGCAGAAACTGTCGGTAAGGCGTTTTAAAAACTGCAAAACACACCTGCTGAACACCCCACTGAAAAGCGTCGCTCCCCAGAGGGGGGCGACGCTTTTTTAATGAGGGTTATGCAGTATAAATGAAAGGAGGAGATTATTCTTGCCAACAGAACAGCGAAAAAAGAAAAGAATCAATCGTAAAGTATTGTTTCCTGCTTGCGCACTTGTAGCTGTGGTTGCTGGAATTCAACCCGCTTTTGCAGGGGCAACAGCAGACTTGCTTTATTCGATTATTGGAATTATTATTTCCGCCATTTCGGGTGTCATTATTGGTATCCTGGAGATTATTTTGAACGCTCTTTTGCTTATTATGGGTACAAGTGTTAACGACCTTAAAACATTCGGATTGTTGGCTGGATTTGACTCATTTAATGGCATTATAAGAGCTCTTGCACTCGGAATTGCCAGCGTTGCAGTGTTGTGGCAATTGACCACAATTTTGTTCGGCCCGTATTTGGATGTGAAGCAGACCAAATCCGTTGGAACAATTTTTACACGAACACTGATTTTTATTCCGCTTACCTATGTTATCCAGCCTGTCGCCTTTGCTGCGTTTTCGGAAATGCAGAAAATCTACACAGCAATACTGACTGGATACTCGGCTGCATCAGGTAATGCCTTTATTATTCAGCTTTCAAACCAAATCAACGTGGATACCTTCCTTGAGGATATGTTAACGGTTGGCGCAGCCGCCTCTACTCCTGTTGGCGCAGCAGCAACTATTTTTAATGGGTTGTCAGCTGCTTTCCAAGCAATGGTTTCGACGATTATTGCAACAGTCTTTATGGTACTGATTCTTTGGAATCTGTTGAAATTGGTCATTGAGATTGTGCAAAGATTCGTTATCATGATTGTTTACGTCTACTTGTCCCCACTCGCTACCGCCTGCGGAGTTATTGGAAATGGTGAAATTCCCAAAAAAGGTCTTGCCGTTTTTGTTAGTTCCGGCGTTCTTTGGATTTTGAACGTTTGGTGCGTCGGAGTTGGATGTTCTTTGATTAAAGCATGCGGCTCAAGTATAGCAAACGGTATTTCGGGCGTTTTCACATGGGGTTTTGTAACGTACGGCTTCTTGAAAATTGCACAGCAGCTTGATGACATCTTCAATGCAGTTGGAGCAACCAATGTAAGATTGAGCGGAAGCTTGCTTGACGAGCTCGTTTCACTTGGTCAGTTGCCACTTGCAGCGGCACGCGCTATGTCTACTATGCAAAGAGCTTATCAGTCATATAACGGCAAATCTGGTGGTTCTACAGGGAAAAACCCGAAGAATCCCGTTTCACCAAGCGGCGTAGGAGGAAACGCTGCTAACGTTGGAAGAGGCGGAAAAAATGGTTCGGTTGCTCCAGATGGCACAGCAGCTACTTCTACTCATGGCACAGCCGTTCCGGCAGCCAATAAAGTTGCCAATGCCGCAGTTAAAGGCGGTAATGCTACCGCTGCTATCACAGCCAAGAAAGATGCTACTGGAGCACAGGTCAAAGGCCTTGATAATGCCTTGAATATGACAGGAGACTCCGAAGAGAAAACTGGAAAGCTTCAGGAAATGCACAAAGAAGACCCGAATGTATTCAACAAACCAGAGGTTAAAAACTGGATGGGCGAAAACCAGCTTGGGCTTGATAAAGACAAACAGGCCCTCGTTGATGCAGGATATAATCCAGAATCTGGAGAGATGTCCGGTATTGTTGCCACAGATAAAGGCAATGGAAAGGTTGCTCTCGATAAGGTTTCCGATTTGGAAAGCACTCGTTCCGGCGCCGGCAACGAACGCGCAATCAATGCTCAGCAGTCTTCGCTTAGCGCAGAACGCGCAAAGGCGGGTGAGACTCAGCGTGCAAATGACTTTGTCGGGCCTAAAACAAATGGCGCAGATGCTGCGACATTTGGCTACACAGACGCCAATGGTGTACAGCATACTGCGCACCTTGAACGCACCAATTCCGCAGATGCGGCAAATGGCGAGTTTAAGATGAAGACAGATAGCGGAGAAACGGCAACCATTAGCGCCCCCAAAGATATGGCCGCAACAGATGTTGCTGGCGTTATCAATGGCTCTGCAAGTGAAGATGTTAAGGGCGCATATGCCGAATTTCAATCACAGGCTGAACCTAACAGCAAAGTATCTGAAACAAGCGCATCAGCCACAGCAGCAAGCCTCGGCGTAAACACCAATGCTGGTGGAAGTGTTGCGGCTGCTGTATCCGGTGGACAGGTCACAGGCAATAGTGGTCGCGATTTCGCAACCTTTAACTATACGGATAAAGATGGCGTACAGCATACCGCTCAGATGGAAAAACTTGATACGCCGAGTAGTGACCATAGCGAGTTTAAGATGGTTCTGGATGACGGTAGAGAACCTGTTATCAATGCGCCGAAGGATGCCTCCGCACATGATGTTGCAAGCATGGTAAACGGAACGGCAAGCGAAAGCGTTCGTGATGCCTTTGAGAGCCACAACGCAGATGGCCCCGGAATCGTTAATGCACAGGCTGCGACGAATGTTGACACCAGCAAGGGAGGAGCCGTGATGAGCGGAACCGCATTCGAAAACAGTCCCAATACCATTGCAACAGTCTCTGGAGCGTCTGGCGAAAACGCTGTGTCCCTGGAACGTGTTGAACGCGGAACCGCTCCTGGCGGAAAAGATGTCTGGTCTGCAACGAAAGACGGAGTGGAAATCGGCCGTATGGAAGTCGCAAAGGATACGGGCGCCGCAGAGGTTATGTCTCGCGTCATGAATGATACGAGCGACGATTTTGCTTCTGTTCGCAGCAATGCCGGACTGGATACAGACAATCCATATGTATCGTTCTCTCGGAGTTCTTCTCCGGCCGGTCCAGAGCCTATGCATTGTGATATTGAGCCTAATGCTCCTGGTACAAGAACAAACGGAAGCACATGGCACAGCTTTGGAGAAGTTGGCTTTGGAACAGATGACAGCGGTCATGAACAGGTCAGCTTCAACTACAATGCACAGGGAGACCACGGCTTGTTTACGCCTGCTTCAGCAAAGATTACCGATACTGGTTTGGAAGTCTTCAGCGAAGTTTCCGGACCGGATAAAGACGGAATTATCGACATTGCCGCAACTGGAAAAGTGTACGATATATCCGGTGAAGGTATCAATGGCGGCAGCGTAAGGGTTGTTGTAGACAACAAGGCCAGCGTAGAAGATATTGCTTCTGCGGTATTGGCTGGCGGAGGTGCTGCATCCAGCATTTCCGGCGTTGAAAACATCCGTGAAGCCATGGGAATCACGGAAACGATGAATCCTGGAAGCGAAAGCACGCTTAAGAGATTCTTTAACGCAGCCAGAAATAAATCTCGTACAAACAACAAGGATAATCCCGTTGATGCGGAATAATAACCTTGGCCAGAGTCCTTTTCATAGGACTCTGGCTTGCCTCGCAAAAGACAGCAGCCTCTACGTGGCGCGAGGTAGAAACGCGTATTACGCGGCCAATGCTGATTTTTTTACAAAGGAGAGTGACAACTATTGCGCTTTAATAGAGAAACACAAGCGGATAGAGCAGCAAAAAACTTTGCGAAAAAGCAAGTCAATAAAGCTGTAAAAAAGCATGGAAAAAAAGCTGCAAAAGCCGCAGGAAAAGCGGCGTCAGCAGCAACCAAAAAAATCGTTGCAATGCTGGCCAGTGCTCTTGGAGGCCCTGTTGGTCTTGTACTTTTTGCAGCAATATTTGTCCTTATTTTGCTTCCAAGTATGATTTTTGGGTCTGGATTTGGGACTGACAGCAAATATGACCCTGATGACCTGAACAACACTTCAGTTGGTTCATCTTGGGAAGATGATGCGGAACTCGCTATCGAAGAGCGATATAAAGATTTGAAAATTGCTAACTTCTGGGGTGACCTTGGAACTTTTTTCACAACTGGACATTGGGGACAGGCAGGTGCTCGTTTTGAAACGGAGTTTGCTAATGCAAAAGATGCGGATGAACAAGGCACAGATGGCTATTTCAGTTCATCAAATAGATTGATTGCTATTATCAATGAGGCTTTTAGGCTTTCTTTGAAAAATAGCCGAATCGAAAATGAAGCAAAAGCCATGGCAAATCAGACGGTTGCAGAAGTTGATAACGAAATTCGAACCAGTGCTGCTACCAGAAGACCAGATGGCGTACATCCAGATGATTACCATGTTGAAATCAACATTGCTCCCCATCCCAGCCTTAGTACAGAGCAAAACTTTATCTACGAATCATGTTATGCTTTGGCTGCCGCATCTGGAACAGTAAGCACTAATGATACGTATGCGACTGGAGTACGAGAGACTCTTGATAAAGTATTTTCGTTTACAGGCCTTGATTGGAACTTAGACAAAGAAATTTGTTGGGAAGCGTCGGTAACTACTGAAATATCTGAGCTGGAAAAGAGCACCTATACATTATATAGCTATGTTGATGAACTTGGAATGCCCCAGCACACAAGGTATCCAGAAACAATCCCCCCTTCTTTGGGTGATACAGTGACAACTGCGGAGTATGATGAAGCATTTGTGAAGGCGACTATTTATTATGCTGTCACGCTTTCCCCAAACTATAAAGACATTATCAATGAACGATGTGGAATTGAAGACACCCTTCCAGCCGATACCCCTGAATACGAAACAACGCAGGAAGAACAGGTAAACAACAATGCCTTAGAGCTTGCAAAATTTTATGGTTTAGCAGGCGGCGGATGGGCGGAAATCGGAGAGGTAGGACTTCCCTTGCCTCGAGACTCATACAGCATATATTCTCGATATGGATGGAGAATTTTGTATGGAAAACCAAATTTCCATGAAGGCGTTGATTTGCAAACATTTCAAGTGGTCGGTGTTCCAATATATGCTGTAAAAGACGGAGTTTGCACCGTACCTCCATTTGATGGAGATGGATACGGAAATTACGTTACAATGGACCACGGAGATGGTATTCAGACAAGATATGGCCATATGTCGGCAGTCGCAGTCTCAAGTGGCCAATCAGTAAAAGCGGGAGAGATAATTGGCTTTGTTGGTAGCACGGGAAACAGTACGGGCCCACATTTGCATTTTGAAATCATCGTAAATGGAACCAGAATAGACCCATTAAGCACTGAATTAGGTCCACTTATTGAAGACGCAGCAAGAGGAGGATAATAATATGAAAAACAAATCAATCTTTATAGCACTTTTTGCCGCCATTGTGTTGGTAATTTTTATTCTTGTGCTTATTTTTACGGATAAGGCTCCAAGCGAAGAAGGGGTCCCGTCTACTCCTCAAGGAAACAGCTCATCGAGCATTGAAGTTGACGAGCCTGAAACACCCCAATTTGAAGAAATTTTATTTGATACAACCCCTTCTATGTATGGAAAAACCGATTACTTTTCAATTCAAATCGGCAAAGACCTCAAAGAAGGAAGTATGGAATACTTGCAGCTTGAGCCACTTGTGAATGATGATGGCATTCCACGTAAATACTATCTGGGCCATCAAATTTATAAGTCTAAAACAAATGGAGAAGAATATATTTTATCCGGAAACTTTGTTATGGCAATTTCTTTCAATCCCGATACTACCGGAAATGGATATGTACGAGAAGAAGAAACTGGGAAAAGAATTCATATGTTCGGAAACACTTCCGACCTCCAAAACTTCCAAGACAATTGGGACGCTGGACAAAGAATTTTGTCCGGCAAAACAGAAGCTCCAGAGAACGCGATTATTTTTGATGGCGTGCTGACACCATATACTTTTGAAAGAGAAAATGGCACAATGTATTTTGACATCAGCGAATTGGCGCCATATATCAGTCCCGAAATTTATTACGATGAATTGATGGGCTATATTGATATTTATGTCAATGATTTTTGCACCGTCAGAATACCAACAACGACCGTGAATCCAATGATGAGCGAGACGTATGGAGTTGTTGGTAGCAACTTTAAATTCAGAAGCTGGAATGGAGAAAAGTTTACAGCATGGGGGCCTGTCCTCGATGCTTTACATCCAAAAATCAGTATCGAAGATGCCAGTATGATGTTTGGATGGAAGATGTACACAAACGGTACTGCATTGAGTATTGTTACAGACCCTCTGAATGCTACTCCACTGGCAGCTATCAGGGAAAACGGTGATTTGGGAATCAGAATTGTGCTTAATGTCGAAGATGACGGTCTCAGATATATCTGCGCATATGACACAGACGGCAACCTGATGTGGAAAAAGCCGTTTGACGAATCCGCCCTTTCAGAAGAGGATAATTCCTCTATCTTACAGGAAGACATTACCTCTCAAAGCGATAGCAATACTGCTGGTGAAAACAACGGCAGCAGTGCTGCCACAGCTGAATCTGATGACGACGCTTCAACAGACAACATGCCAAATGTCGGCTAAACAAAACCCAGGCTTCGGCCTGGGTTTTTCTTGTTCTTCCCCGAAAATCGAAGAAAATTATGGTAAAAGGAGGTAATATTTTTGAGAATTGGAAAAACAGACGACCATGAGGATTTGTTTGAAAAATATCAAAACAATGGTATCGCCCGTATTCTGGAGTTTGCAAAGTCTGATGACCCAAAGCATAGAGCAGCGCTTATTGTGGCAGGAATTCTAATCTTAGCCATTGCCGCTTATGTATCAGGTTATGTGGCCGTTCTGATGGATGTCAACATCCCAGGAACTGAAAAGTTTAGCCACTCTCCGTTCTTCTATATATTCAAGGCATTCACCTCTTTGAATGGAATCATAACGATTTTCCTTTTGTTGGGAGCAATCGCCGGTCTGGCTTTTGTTTTGCTCAGGAAAAACAGTGAGCTGAATGTTATCAAAGGAGTTGACTCCCGAGGGGTCAATTATTCTGAAGCTGGAACATACGGAACCGCTGAGTGGATGAGCAGAAAAGAAGCAGAAGAAGAGTACGAGATAGGCCATATTGACAACGTAAGAGGCGTCATTCTTGGCCAGTACACTGACAAGGGAAGAGAATGTATCTGTTTGCCAGAAGATACAAAGGGAAACAGGAATATCCTTATTCTGGGCTCTCCGGGCACAGGCAAATCGTTCTGTTATGTTCGCAACGCCGTTTTTCAGGCAATCGTTCGTGGAGAGAGCGTGGTCATTACTGACCCTAAGGGAGAGCTTTATGAGAGCACCTCCGAAAAGCTTCGAGAATGCGGATACGATGTATTTGTCTTCAATCTCGTAAACCCCATCAGAAGCGACGCGTGGGATTGCCTGTCCGAAATCTACGACCCTGAGACAGGAGATATCAGTGAAATCCGCGTTACTGAATTTGTGGACGCTATCATGAAAAATACCACCGATGGACCAGAAGACTCTTTCTGGGGCGGCGGCGAATCAAACCTCATGAAAGCCGTTGTTATGTTCTGTGCGTGGCGTAAAGAAGTCGACCTGAAAAATCTGTATGAGCAGGAAGGGAAGAGCCTGTACGCCAAAGTCAAGCATTTACTCCGAGAAGATGAGGGCAAAAAAATCCTCGACATTCTTTCTTCAAAAGGCCAGAGCGTTCATATGAACGACCGCAAAGCAGCTATTCGCCTTTTGATTAAACTGGCGGAAGGAGAAGAAGCTGTAGAAAGCTACATGGAACGTATCGACCGTGAAGCGTCTCCGTGTGACATGTCCTCAATTTACCACATGCTGGTAACGAGCGACATTAAGGCCTTTGAAGAAAAGTTCAAAGCGGTTCCTGTAAGCCATCCGGCCGGAATTGCGTGGTCTATCTTTAAAAACAGCCCCGATGGAACTCGCCCTAACATGGTGCAAGGACTTTCACAGCGTCTTCAGTTGTTCCAGATGCGCGATATTCGTCGTATCACAACAAACAAAGACATCAATTTCGAAAACCTTGGTACAAAGAAAACGGCTTTGTTCTGCATCATCAGTGATAAGAGCACGGCCATGAGAGCCTTGACATCTCTGTTCTTTACGTTCTTGTTCAAAGACGTATCTGATGCGGCTGACCGTTATGGCCCCAAAAACAGATTGCCAGTTAACGTAATCTGTGACGAATTTGCAAACTTGGGTACAATTCCGAGTTTTGACGTAACAATCAGCACCGTTCGTTCGCGTAAAATCAACATCTCAATCATTTTGCAGTCTGTAATGCAGCTCACCAAAAACTATGAGGAAGCTGGAGAAACCATTATCAGCTGCTGTGATACCATTCTTTTCCTTGGATGTAACGACACTGAAACGGCAGAATTCATTTCGAATCTGTCCGGAATCGCGTCAATTCGCGTTTTGTCCACTAAAGACAGCCGCAACACATCACTCGGAAATAGAACCATTTTCCAGGGATACCAGATTGGTGAAGGTGACGGTAAACGTAACCTGTTGAACCCTGATGAAGTACGCAGATTGCCGCGTGAAGACGTGATTATTTATCACAATGGGCGTAATATTTTGCAGGCTCATCGCTGCGGTTTCATCGAACACAAGTTTTTCCGCGAAGGCCTTCCTCCGGAAGCGCATCTTCGTGATTATCCGCTTGCGAGCCAGAAATACAGCTTGACAGAAGGCCTTGACGCCTTTTTGCAGGCGGATGTCAGCAATATGAGAATGAGAAATACCGCAATTATCAACAACGAAGCTGCACAGGAAATCATTGCTCCGGCGAAAAAGAACCCGGAGAGTAAGTCCACTCAGCAGCGTAAGGTTATTGATGAGAACGCTTTCGATTTCTAACATTTTTACAGCTTAAAACTTCTCGCTGCCCCGAGTTGTTTTAAATAAAACACACAAACACTAAAATAAGGAGAATACCTATTATGGAAAATAAGGAAAAGGTCGTTCAGGAATCGACAAATGAAATTCCTGCCGAGAATCGTTCTCGGATTGAGAAAGGTCCTTATACGGGGACCAATATTACAAAGCTTGGTCCTGCAATCAGCGATGAAAACGACCTCGTAGTTGCTGAGATGCCTGGAGCAAATCAGCGTGCCGAGATTGCCAAAATGGAACGTGCAATCAAGGATGGCAGCATTTGTTATGGCAAGGTCGTTGGTGTTGAGGTTACAAATCGCAACGAAGTCCATATCGTTGTGAAGCGTGATACTCTGCGTGTCGTGATTCCGGCCGAAGATTTCTTCGCTCACTCCGTCATGAAGGATATGGACAAAGAAAGCGAAGAGGGCAAATTCATTCGTTACCGCCGCAAGGCAAGTCATATGTTCGGCGCCGCTGTATCCTTCATTCCGAAGGGAATGGGATATGATGACAATGGTGTACCGTTCGTCGTTGCTTCTCGCAAGAGTTCTATGGACAAACTTCAGGAACGCCATTTCTTCGGGCCCAATGCAGATGTTACAGTCGGCAGCGTTGCAAAGGCCAGCATCGTCTCTGTCGGTCCTCGTTATGTGACGGTTGAGTGCCTCGGCTTGGAAGTCGTTATCGGTACTGGTGGTCTGTCTGCGTTTGCCTATATCGAAGACGCCTCTCAGGAATATCATACAGGAGACGGCCTCATCGTTGCGGTAGAAAAGCTGGATGTCGACAAGGAAAATCACAAGGTTACAGCTGAGCTGTCTCACGCCCTTGTAGAACGCCTTGAAGCAAAGGTTGAAACCGTAAGCGATAAGATGCTGAACGGCCGCTATATGGCTACCATTGTCGCTGTTTTGCCGAACTACTATGTGGCCATTATTACCGGACTGAAGATTCGCGGTCTGATTCCGGTCAACGGCGGCTACGTTGGAACCGACTCTTTGATTGTTGGAGACAATGTGGTAATGCTCGTCACCGGTATCAACGAAGAGAAGAACCTGGTCATCGGCCGCTGCATGAAGTCCAATTAACTGGCTTGGCCGGCAGGTGTTTGCTTGCCGGCCATTTTTATGTTTTTGGCACACAATATATCGCGTGTCCAAAAAGCGAGGAGGCGCGAGTACAAGGAGGAACTCGCCCGTGAAAGACAGGGAAACTGCGGCAATTAAAAAGGCCGCAACTGAAATCGACACTAATGCACATCTGTTTTTTCTTGATGGAGAAAATGACGGTTGTGCAATTCAATACACATCCGATAGTGAGGAAATTATCGCAAGATTTTTTTCTGCTTTTCCGGTAAAGAAGAAGACAACAAGCAGAATTGTTTTTTCAAGGCTCAAGAAGACTGGTTTGCCTGCGGTTGGTCTGGTGAAGATTGCGATAGATGACAATATTGTTGTTGTTTATTATGAAAGACACATTGACCGACAGTTTGGTTACAGAAATCAAAGAGATGCACTTGAAAAGTTTTTCACTCACAATCTCTGTGCGGTCAAGACTCTTACGGAACTTGAAACGCTCAGAAAACTGTAATCGCCATACCATAAAAATATAGAAAGGGGGAGACAAAGATGGCTGATGAAAGACGTGAAGACGAAGCCCTGGATACGCTTGTAATTCCCGAAAACTTTGTTGATACAGGACGTTGTTTTAACGGTATGTTCAGAACAAGAAATCTGGTAGAAGGTGTTGCTTTTGCCGCATTGCCAGCATACCTGCTCGTTAATTCACCGTTAAGCCTGGAGCGCAAAATCATCGTTACAGTCGTTGTTGTAGGCATTATTATGGTGCTGTTTATCAACGGTATCAACGGCGATAGCTTTTTGGAATTTGTATACCATATGTTTGTTTATAGAGGGAAGAAACGTGTTGCCAAGTATAATCCTCGTGTAAAGAAAGAAGCGACACCTGGATATCTTACTGAAAACAAGTTTGAGCTTCCTCGTGATAAAATCATTCGTTTGTATAACGAGTTTATCAACAAAAACAATGGTGAAGACGAAGAGGCTGTTAGCAGAGATATTTACGACCCCATGTACAAAGAGTTCTTTGAGGATGACTTGGGATATGTGGATACCCCTGATGACCTGAAAACCAAGAAGGAACTTCGCAAAGAAGCTAAGGAAAGAAAGCGCCAGCGGAAAGAAGCTCTTGCCCGTGAAAAACAGGAAAGAAAAGAAGCTGCCCGCAAACAGGCCAAAGAAACCAAAGAGGAACTTGAGGCTCTGAAACGCAGCTCTCGAGAAAACGATAAAGCAATCAAAAAGGAACGTGCTCGCTTGAAAAAAGAAGAACGCGCCATGGCAAAGAAGAGAAAAAAAGGAGGTGACGAAGAATGAGAAAGAAAAACAAAAACGCCGCACCTGAAATGCAGGTCGACAAAAAATATTTGGCTGAGCTTGAAGAAAAGAAAAAAGAACTTCAAAGAGCCAAAAAACGTCGTACCAAGAAATATCTTCGTGAAAAGAAAAGGGAAGAAGAGGAACTGCGTAAAAGACAGGAGCACAAACTTATCCAGTCTACACAGCTCTCTGTTCCAATTCGAGATGTCCTGCGTGGTGTAGTTATCACCAAGGACGGCCGTTATCTGAAGATTCTTGAGTTTGCTCCTCAGAATTTTTTGATGCTGTCCAATGCCGAACGCAACCGCATCATTGCTTCGTTTCAGGCTATGCTGAAAGTCATCCCTGCGAAAGTTCAGTTCAAGATTTTTAGCCGTAAGGCAAAGACAGAAAGCTTGCTGGCTACCATGCGCCGCAGTCACGAAACTGAAGAAAATGAGCTCTGCCGTAAAATGCAGGAAGAGTATATGGACCTCATTAAGGACACAGCTCTCCGCGAAGGTGTAACCCGTAGATTTTTCATCATTGTTGAATACACGGACGATGTAGCAACAAACGGAACCGACTTTCTTGCGATTGTTGGGTCTTTGAATATGACCGCTGCCCGCATCAAAAATTATATGGAACAGGCCGGAAATAGATATATTCCTTCTTGCGAGGACGATAACGGAATTTCTTCTTTGTTGTATGAGATTCTGAACCGCCGTGCATCTGAGTCTGAACTGTTCTCTGAACGCGCAAGCAAAGTATACAAGCACTATACAGAAGCTGCTGAAGCCGAAGGTATTTCCGAAACCCCGGTTATCCCTGCTACAGAATTTGTCGCCCCTGCATGGATTGACTACAAGCATCCTCGTCATATCGCTATTGACGATAAGTTCTATACCTTTGGATACTTTGCTGGAGAGGGATATCCCAACTATGTTGTTGGCGGCTGGTTGAGTAGTTTTGTTAACGCAAGCGAAGGTATCGACCTCGACATCTTCCTTGAAAAAATTCCCAACTATAAAATCGAGAACACTATCGGCCGTCAAATTCGAAACAACAGAGCAAAGCTGAAAGAGACCTCCGATACCTCAACTGAGGCAACCAGTGTGGCGAACCTGGTACAGTCTGGTTTTTATCTGCTTGAAGGGTTGGCAAACGGAGAGGAATTCTATTATGCCAATATTCTTGTTACGGTAACAGCCGACAGTCTTCCAGAACTGAATCGTCGCTACGATGAATTGGAAAAAATGGCAAAATCTATGGGCTTGAAAATGCGCCGTCCTATGTTCCAGATGGAAGAAGCTTTTGAAGCGTCTCTTCCTCTGTGCAAAATCACCGGCGGCATCAAGCGTAAATCTCGCCATAATATGCTGTCTTCCGGCGCATCCTCGTTGTATCCGTTTATCAGCCGTGAATTGCAGGACCCTAACGGAATTATGCTGGGTGTTGCTACTGAAAACAATTCTTTGGTGGCCGTAGACGTATTCGATACCTCACGTCACGCCAACGCCAACGCTGCGATACTCGGCAAGAGTGGCTATGGAAAAACATTTACTGCTCAGTTGCTGGCCATTCGTATGCGCTTGCAGAACATCCAGACATTCATTATTACCCCCATCAAGGGCAAAGAGGACTACAAACGTGCCTGTGACCAGATTGACGGCCAGTACATTGCACTGGGCCCTGGGTCGCCATATTACATTAACGTTCTTGACATTCGCGTCCCCGATACCGAGGGATTGCAGGACCTTGATGGATATGGCGACGGGGACTCTCTTCTGGCCAAAAAAGTACAGGATTTACACACGTTCTTCCATCTTGTTGTTAGAGATTTGACGCAGGAAGAAGAACAGATGCTGGACGGCTTTGTTTACAACGTATACAAAGATTTCGGTATCACAGACGACAACGACTCGGTGTTTGTCCCTGGCACAAAGATTTATAAACGGTTCCCGCTGCTTGGGGATATTCACAAGGCGATTAAAGACGAACCTGTCTTGCGCCGTGTATATAACATTCTTACTCCTTTGGTAAACGGCTCATTGTCTGTTTATAACAAACACACTAACGTGAACTTGGACAACAAGTACATCGTGTTTGATATGAACGGCACCAAAGGCCAGAATTTGGCACTGTCTATGTTCGTCACGCTGGACTTTGTATGGTCCAAAATCAAAGAAAACAGACTTGTAAAAAAAGCAGTATTTATTGATGAGGCATGGCAGCTTATCGGCACGGCCGGCAACGAAATGTCCGCCGAATACGTGAAGGAAATCTTCAAGACTATCCGTGCTTTTGGTGGTTCGGCATTCGTTATGACGCAGGAAGTAAACGACTTCTTTGCGTTGAAGAATGGCGAATACGGCAAGGCTATCATCAGCAACTCTGACACCAAGATTTGTTTGCACATGGACCGTGTCGACATTGAGCGTATGGTTGACATTATGACACTCACTCCCGAAGAGCTGAAAAAAGTCACCAACTTGCAGCGCGGAAGTGGTCTGGTATTTACCGGAAACACGAAGCTGTTTGTGGACTTTAAAGCATCAGCTTTTGAAAAGGATGTTATCACTACTGACCCTGAATATCTTCGCAGAAAGCTTAAGGCAAGCAAAGACATTCAGCGTGAGAGGGAAATGGCCACAACCGCAGATTCTGAAAAGCCGAGCACAACCGTGCTTCAAGAGAGTACGGACGACGATGCCATCTTGGAAATTGATGATTTTGACGATGTCAAAACCGTAAGCAATTATGACGAATTTGATTTTCTGGATGACAGAAGAGCTCTTTCAGAATTGCCCACTCCAGCTTTGAAGAAGCCTGAACAGCAGGAAATCGAAGCCGAAGCAGAACAGGAAAAAAAGCCTACGTTGGAAACTGAAAACCTCGACAGCTTCGATTTTTAAGCACCATTCGAATACTACGCTCGTATTTCATGTACGAACGTAGAAAAACAACTAAAAGCCTTGATTTATTAAGGTTTTTAAGAAGATTGCGAACGTTATTCCAGAACACCAAAAAATAACTGCTCCCAATCTTTTAATAAATCTGTTTTAACGTTCGTAAGTGCATAGAAACACCCTGCACTACGAACGCCGAAAAATGGCTGTATTACAGGGTTTTTCGTGTGCTTACGAACGTATTTTTTTTACGAACGATAGGAGGTTGTATTTATGTATAACGAAGTAATTAAGAAGCTCTTGCACAAAATCGAGATTCTTCCTGAGAACCTCGTCGTCATGTATCTGATGAAAGCCTTTGGTCTGTCTGAAAACATGGCGCGTCAAGCTGTATATGCTGCATGCCGTAGCCGCACCTGCTATAAAAAAGGTGAATATCTGGCAAGACTGCCCTACATCGAAACGGACAGTTCGCTTATGAAAAAAGCGGCAGCATTTCGACTGGTCATCGAATTTTTGCCGGACAGCCAGGATTTCACTGTCGGATATAGCCCCTGGTTGGTATCTTTCCTGCGTGGAAACAATCTCGTTCAAGTGTGCTACATTGAGCGTAATATGGAGCTCGTTTCCAGCATGATGATTGCCGAAAAAGCCGTTCCGAAAGATGAGCGCACATCCATTAAACGCATCGCTATTGTCGAAAACGGCAGCGATATCTCCAAAGTCAAGAACGCTGGCTTCGCGTATTTTTGCACTGTCGATACTGATTTTTCTCTGAAAATTGTTGCCAAAAACAGCGATTTGGAGAGCGCATGGGCAGATGTTCCCGAAAACTAAAAACAGGGTTTCAAACGATGTATCAGGGCTTATAAATGAACTTCTAAGCCCTGATACAACATTGACTCCCTCCAAAAGCACCCACGATAATTCTTCACAAAACCTTGAAATTGCTCCCGAAACGTGTACAAAAATCCACGCTATGGCAGATAAAATCAATGTAATTGCCAAGAAATTGAGCAACAACATGCCTGAATTCGAAGCAGAAAACGTCCTTTATAGATTGGTTTCTGAGATATCTATGCTGGATATGACTGTTCGTTCATGCCTCCTTGAAAAAAAGGATGAGGGCTTTTTCGAAAGAGAAAGAGAGCTTGTAAAAAGCTCTCGCATTCATATTTCCACCCCAGCAAATGCGATTATTCGAGTAACAATACCACCTCTTGTTGGACGCCAATTTAGAGGCTCATACAACATTTATTGGAAGCTCAAATCGGCACTTGCGCAGTTTGAAAGAAACCATAAATTCCCTCGGCCGGAGGGAGAAAAGCTGGTCTTGATTTACAAAAGATACTCGACAAATCTCGCGGTAGGACATACCTGCGACAACGATAACTGGGAGATGAAAAGGGCCACAAATGCCATTTCTGAAGCATTGAATTATTCTGACAATTCTGAGCATTTTTCGATGGTTTACACGACAGTGAAAAGCGATACGGATTGTGTTGAAGCCACTGTGATTAAGCAGAAAGACATGGCGCTGTTTCTTGATTATCTTTCTGAAGCGAAGCCTGAAAAGAACATTTTTATAGATGTGAAATAGTACACTTTTTTGAGCACTTTTCAAAGGGTGTGAAAAAGTGTACTAATTCGTTACAAAAAAGCCTGATTTTAAGCGGGTTTGTCGCCAAAAATCTTTTCTGCTTTGCAAAAACTAAAACAACTCATTGCGTTAACGGAGGGGAATAAGGAATTCCACCATAGCCCACAACGATGAGTTGTTACATAGCTCTCCACCCATGTTCTGAAAGGTCTTTTTGACCAGAACACACTTAGTTACCCGCATATCATCAATGCTATAGAACCCACTGTTTCCTGCTCGCTTTCCCGATTTGCAAACACCCCGTTAAACAAGAGAAAACCCCTCGTATACAATTCAGCCCAAAGGACACGACATATTTAGCCCAGCCGGTCGATACTAACAACCCATCTACTGGCACGACCCTCTGGACAAAAAAACAAAGTCCCCAAAGCTGAAGGGGTACAAACTGAGAGCGCCCCACGCTCCATATGAGGGCCTATATGGGTTCTCTTTGCCATAATGATGAACCGTACTTAAACCATAACAAAACACGAAAAAAGCATATGCCATTCTCATAAAATCGTTGGCGATAAGCTGAGTAGAAAAACATACTCTGTTCTTTTCACATGGCTGATACATTATTGAACACGAACACAACTGGCGCCGTTCAAAGGTGCTTCCTCGATATATCCCATCTCTTTTGTTATTAAAAGAGAAAGGGCACCCAAACAATACACGCCCATAAAAGGGCACCCGACACTATAAGAAAGGAGAGTCACAATGGGATTTTACAAAGACAGCCTTGGGGTGGAAATCCTTCGATATCTAAACCACGCAGGGCAGGTGCCGAGAAAAAACCTCTACACCCCGTTTATTGGATACGCATACAGATACTATGCGCGTGTTGTGAAGCAGCTGATAGAAGAAGGATACCTGTCTGTAACAAGGTATAATCGCGTGAATTGCGTAGCCATTACAGACGAGGGGAAAACGCAGCTCACTAATTTGTTTTCAGAAGATGAAGAGATGAGTAGGAATATCCAGGAGGAAAAAAAGACAGCTTACACTTCAAAACAGAAAAAGAGGCAGAAACTTGTATCTGATATGGAAGGACTTTGTCAAGCAAACGGCTTTTGGACGAGCGCAGCAGACAAACCCAACCTTTCCACGTTGATGAAGGGCACCCAGAGGACGAAAGACGAAAGCTTTTTTGAAGAGGCTGTAAATAATGGCGTCTATTACTCTATGGGCGAAATTAGAAGCGCGTATATAGAGATTATCGGGAAAAACGAGATTGCAAATTGGACGCGCCTTGTCGGGGTCTTATTCTTTAAAGGGCACCTGTCGTTTTTGTACTCAGTTGACAAGACTCTTATAAAATGGATGGCAACAAATGAGCAGCGCTCTGTCAACTTCATCATCAACTTTTTAAAAATGTCTCCGGTCATTACAAAGTACATTCATTTTTTCGACCATCCTACATGTATCGTGTGCGGCGAAGGAATGACAATGGTTCCAAAACTTGTAACCGGGAGAAAATGGGGAAGAACAGATGGGGACAAAAACTCCGAAAGATACAAAGCTAAATTTGCGACGACCCATATCAATTCACACAATCTCAGCAAAGTATTCTGCACAGCATATTATGTCCCCTGCAACAAAGCGGGAGTGGACATCTTCAGGCTGGCCTCGATATTGTCTGAACCTGTAAGGGAACGCGCAGCCGATTCGTGGTTTACCAATGTCCAGACAGCTATGAGACTTAAAACATTAAGTTATCATCAAGGCGTCACCACAAACGGAAAGCACGAAAGGGTTGTTTATATTCCTTGTGTTGATTTGATTGAACTTGACTTCCTCAAAAAACAAAACACCCCCTGCCACATCGTAACACCAAAGGGCACCCAGCAGGCAATTGCCAGAACGCTTGGTCCACTGGTATTGTCAATTCGAAGCCTCGAAGGAGAAAAGCTGAGATACAAACAGTATGACGAGTATGGGGCTCCAGTCAACCTTAGTCCTTAACGGTCTCGCTATAATACGAAAAACGCAGAAAATAATATTGAGTTGCTTATGGCCACAGACACGGCCGAGAACAAAAACCTTGCGCAGCCAATTTGTGCAGGGCACCCATAGGAGGCACAGCAATGAGTAAAAGTGACAATCAACAAAACTTTGAATATTATCCTTTCCGCTTAACCGGATGTTCCTTTGCTGATTTTGCAGCGACATTCCGGGAAATGGAAGGATGCGAAATCGGAGGAATGTTTGTTTTCGATGTAGATAATCCTGAAAAGGCAGAAAGCCTGAACGCCAATAAAGCCGTCATCGAAAAAGCCTCTGCCGACCCATGCATGAACATCAACGTGAACGGGTCATATTACGGCAAACCGATTTCGTTCCTGTTTACATGTGGAATCTTGATGGCCACAGATTACGGAACAGACCCCGATTCAGTAAAAGCAATGATTGCTGATGTTTGTGGGCACCTGTCCTAACCCCCAACAGGGGGATACATAAAAAACAAAAAGAAAGGAGGCTTGCTTATGATTGCCATCAGGATATGCAGACGTTGCAGAAAAGAATTTGAAGCCGAGGTTGGTGTAGATAGAAACATCTATTGTGAAAAATGCCGCGACCTCATGAGCTTCATTGAAGATGAGGAAAAATACCAGGATGAAGAGAATCTTCCTACAATTCAAGAAGGACTCTCAGCCGTAGATGATGCGTTGCTGGCAGGAATCCAAAAAAACCTTCAGGCACATTCAATCAAGGGCATGGATATCGACAGCGGCCGTTCTTTCAGAAGTTCGTCCTCAAAGAAAGCACCACCAGTAAAGGCCACGAAGAATTCATGTGACAACCCGATAGATGCAGAGACATTAGCTTTTTTGGACTCCATGGAAATCGGTATAGAAAACTAAAGTGTTGCTTGCAGCACTTTTTGTTTGCCGCAAAATGGACAATGAGGACAAAATATGATATAATATAAGCAAATCTAAAAAAGGAGGTGTGCGAGATTCGCCCAATCAATATAGCCGCAGAAAAACATTTGACAAAAGAAAGTGTTCAAGCGGTTGCGAAATTTCTCAAAAAGCTTGAATCGGTGACCAACGTCTCTATCGAACAAGCGGAAAACCTCCATATCCGATTTTGCTATGGAAACACCGGGAAAGAAAAAAGTGTTTTCGTCGTGGCTGATGATGGAAAGAGAGAGGGTATGTTCGTAGAAACATACAAAACTCTCCGTCCATTGCAGTCATATGACCTTCAAGCACAACCTGGTTATCTGTACTCAACAGAAGCGGATTATGTGTTTTATCTATCCGGCAATACTCTTTTCACTCTGCCGACAAAGAGGTTCCGATGCTGGGCAGACAAAAGCACAGATGCGTTTCGTAAAGACTGCTTGTTTGAGACGAGTAACGGCATAGAAATCCGTCATCACGGTTTCTTCATTCCCAAACAAAGGCTCAGACAAGACTTCGCAAAAGGAGATGTGCGAGTGTCAGTATTCAGACTTCAAAATATACATGAAGAGAATATTGATTTCGTTCAGGAGTTATAAGCATGGAACGTATGACTTACTTTGAAAACGGACGCTGGTATCTGAAAGACGGCGCCGTCGTTTGTCCCATCCCCCGCAACAACGCAATGTTGTGTGCTGCGGTCGAAAAACTTGCTGCTTACGAAAACACAAAACTGTCTCCGGCAGAAATAAGCAGACTTCAAGAGCAAAGGGGTGAGAAGAAATGGACAACGAGCTCTTCTATCGAATAAAGAAGGACCTCTGTCAATGGGACCCGGTCGACCTGGTCACCATCACATCAAAACACGAGTACGACATCGAGTGTAAGGCCATCGCATCAGAACTTCAGCCTGGAATGGGCGTATTTCAAATCGCAACCATAATCCGTGATGTCCTTATGAAGCATTTCGGGGATATTCTCCCTGCAAACAAAAAAGAATTCAAAAACACAAGCTTCCCAAAAGCTGCCGATGGCGAGTTCTCTCGCCGATGCATCTCGATGGCAAGAGATGTACGCGCATACGTATAACTTCACACAGAAGACCACGAACTTCATCTTCATGATGGGTTCGTGGCTTCTTTCGTTTAAGGGAGTATCCATTCAAATAGAACAACAAATTCATAAAAGAAAGGAATAAAAACAATGAAGCTCACAGTAAAAAGCGTAGCCGCAATCGTAGCGGCGATTTCTATTTCCGCATATGGAATCGCTGTATATAACACCCCCAGAATCACTTCTATTCACACAGAGGAAATAACATCCCTCAATAAAGGTGAGCAGGGTATCTTGGAAATAGGATATGAAACGCAGCGAGGCTTCTCAGCAGAAAAAAGCGCAGCCGCTTTTAATAAGTTGGATTTTGAATGGAAGACATCTGACGAGAATGTGGTAACTGTAAACGACGGAACAGTCACCGCTGTAGGAAAAGGCAGCGCAATTATCACGGTTACTTCAGGCCAGTTGAAAGCACAAACAGAAGTAGTAGTCCACATTCCTCCTGAAGACATCAAAGCGGACCCTATTGTTTTGGATACACGGTCTGGTTGGAAAGATATTGCCTACACTATTCTTCCTGAAGAATGTGACAGCGAAGCGGTTGAGTTTACACTCGACACTGATATTGCGCAGCTCAATGAAAATAATCAGATTCAAGGCCTGGTTCCGGGAGAGAGCACACTGGAAATCAGAGTTGAAGACATCAGCGTCTCTGTTCCGGTGAAAGTAATGAGAACGCCCAACTCCATCTCAGCGTCTCCCGTATCCATCTGGGCGGGCGAAAAAGCTACCATAAACGTATCAACCGATATTGAATCTCCTGAATGCGGAACAGCCTATTCTTTCACATCAGAAAATGAAGATGTCGTATCTGTGGATGAAAACGGAACGGTTTCTGGAATAGCTCGCGGAAATACAGTTATCCATGTGAAAAACGAATTTGGAGATACCTGCGATGTTTCTGTAAACGTGCTTGATTATCCTCTTTCGTATTCCGACCAGACAGGCTCGGTAACAATCACCAAAGAGTGGTATGGTAACGCGTACTGCTATGCGGCCCATCTCCAGTTTTCCGATTACTCTCGATTTGGCACAAACTGCGCAAACGGTGCATGGCAAAGCGGAAGCGAAACGACATCTCATGCTGCTTCTCGGTTAAATGCTATTCTTTGTATAAACGGCGACTGGGCGGCCCCGAGCCTTGGTTACAGAGTTGCGAGAGGTGGCGTTGTATGCAATGACGGAACGTGTTATTCAGAGGGGATTTACAGTTCTGTTACTGGAGTCTTTACTCATCCACGTCTCGCAGGTGTCGAGAGAGCTACACTCAGTTCGCTTGTATCCTCCGGAACGGTCACAGACACATTTCAATTTGGGCCAGCATTCCTGATGAATGGGGAAATCTCTCCAAGTGGCGGCGGCAGAGCACAGAGAACATTCATCGGGACTAACGGTGCTCCTGGCGATATTTGGATTGTCATAACAGAGGGTAGAGGTTCTGATGGTGTTTCGGCCGGCCTTACAATGCAGGAATGTGCGGAGTTCCTGAAGGCCAAAGGATGTACGTTCGGCATTCCTCTGGATGGCGGCGGCAGTACGACGATGGTTTTCAATGGCATGCGGTTAAACCACGTCAGCTCTGAGCGGGCTGTTGTTGACTTCGTATACTTCCGTTGACCATCTCCGAAAATTAAAGATAATATCAAATATCCTAATAATACAAAAGCAGTCTGGAGCAACGGAATTGAAGCCCTGGACTGCTTTTTTAGGATAATACAAACTCTCGGGAGGAAAATATGAAAATCATCAGAAACGGACAAGAATGGGAATTGACCCCTGCTGAGCTGAGAGAAGCTTTTGAAGAGCAAAGGAAAGAATACCTTAAGGAAGACGCCGTAAGCCAACTTTGCTTCCACGCCCTTGAAGGCGACTCAGAAGGAGTGGACGAAGTGGCCATGGAGGCGTTCAAACGGAGGTTCGGTATCGACTTCTCTGAGCTCCTGAACGAAGATTCTAAATTCTACATGGTTAAACGCATCATGGAAAAGTTCGAGAAAAACAGCAGCTGCAACGAAGCTGAGAATATCACCTATGAAACGATTGTCGAAGAGCTTCTTCGTGAACTCGGAACAACGCAATCCAAAAAGCGTTTGCCTCAAAGTATCACACTGAAAGACCCCAGTGTCATTGGGCAGTTTGAAATGTGGGGCAAGGAAGAGTGGTGCGTTGAAGGTGAGGGAAGCGAGGCGTACCTCAACTTCTACATTCCCGTGACCTTTGATGCAAATAAGGCTTTTGGCCTGAATATCCAAACAGACGAAACCGATGACTATATCAATGTGTATCTGAACTGGTATCCTCAAACAGACAGCGTAGAGCTTATCGTCTGTTACGTGGCGCCGGATGCAGATGAGGCTTATGAAGTAGTTCTGGCGGATGACCAGAAGGAAGAACTGAAAAGAATCCTTCCCGAAATCTGCAATGCAGCCTATGGCAGCACCAACCGTGAGCTTTGGGAAAAAGCTGTACAAGAAAAAATGATTTAAAAGCACGCAAGCCGGCCCATTCCGTGGGCTGGCTTTTTATATGTACAAAATGGACAAAATGTGATATAATATCATAAAAGCACAAGAAAGGGGGTGTTATCTGTTGGGTGCTCCAAAAGAAAATGGTTTTCCGAGACCGCTTTCACATATAGGGATTTTGAGCAAAAACCATCAACCGGTTTGGGTAATCATTGCAGGGACGAATGGAGTTTTGTCTTCATGGGCATTGATAGACGTAAACACAAAAGCGGGCGAAATAAGAATTATTTTGCCAAGCCTGAATGTATACGTTGTCCCTTTGGCAAACAATTCACACTATTTGTTTGCCGATATGGGGGTTCTGATTTTTGACCAACCAGTTCAGTCGGACGGAAATCCTTATATTATGTATTCCTGAAAGGATTGCAATATGAACAAGCTCGAAATTGACGTTATGTCCCGTGCCGAAATGGACAGAAGATTGCGAACAGGAGAAATTCCTGGTGGTTCAGCTATTATCTCAATCTCCACACCAGAAGTAAGCTACCGGCCGCTGCCATTTCATCTTTGCGACAAATGTGTAGTTCTGGAAGAGCAGTTCGATGATGTAGACACAAAGCGAAACGACCTGATTCCAATGAGCGCAGAAGATGCTGCCCGTGTCGTTAATTTCGTCAACGCAAATAAAGGGAAACCGATATTCATTCATTGCGATGCCGGTCAGTCAAGAAGCGCCGGCGTCGCTGCCGCCATCTCAAAGTTTATGAGCGGGGAAGACGATAGGTTTTTCAGAGGAATATATACCCCAAACATGAATTGCTACTCCAAAGTCCTTTCGGCCTTCTATGACACTCTTTGATAAATAGCGCTCTGTATAACGGGCGCTTTTTTTATTGCCAATCCCCGAAATACCAATATGATAATTCCATTAAATAATAAAAGACTTGTTGTGAGAAACGAAATTACAGCAAGTCTTTTTTTGCGAAATGAGGTGAAAAAAATGGAAATCAAGTATCGAACAGAATCCTTTTCAGGAGCCGAAATACGAGATGTGACAGACATAATCTGTTATGAGGTTTCTGAGCTGGGAAACACGGATATCCTTGAAACCCTATCTCAAGGACTTCTCAAGGAAACTCCATGTGGCAAAAAAGCGGAGAATCTCATTGAGTGTGTTGCGCTGAACGGAACAGCTCCTGATATTCAAGTCCGTGAATTTTGCGCTGAGATGCTACAAGTCATAAAAGAAAAAACAGGAAAAGCCATCCAGTACGCATTGTGGCTTGCAAGCAAAGAAGATGTGCTGAACAACTTCTGGCGCTGGGCGAACGGTGCGTATCAGGACAATGACCCGTGCCCGGACCCTGAGCCCTGGGACATTGACGCCTATGAAATTGGGCCTGTGATTTTGTCAGAAAGCGATGGGGATGGCGGTACGCTATACGGCTATGAACAGTATCCTGTCCCGATTGACCCAAAGCAATGGTTCTCCAGCTTTCTGGAAGACCGAACCTGAAACACAAACATAAAGGAGAAATGGAAAATGTTTATTTTGAAAGAAACGGAAAACTCTGATGTGCGCTGCGGAAGCGTTATCACCAATTTTGAAACCATGGGTGAAGCGCAGCAAAGAATGCGAGAGCTGTACCAGAAGACCGTCGATATCATGGGCGGCAACTTTGATGCAGAAGAGGACGAAGAATGCTGTCCTGAAAATCAGAGATGGGCAACTATTTCTGCAATGTCGGCGCATATCCAAAACTGCATGGATACGTATGACTGGGAAATCATCGAGGACCCTGAGTGGGTCAAGAAGAAAAATTACAGAGATGAGGACACGGGCGTAACAGACGTGGATTTCCAGGAATTGTTTCTGGATGACAAAGTCGTTCTGTTGGACAGATTCCACGGAACGGTTGTCTTCGAAAGCGGCGCCTACGGAATTGGATTCGACATTGAGAACACCCTTGACTGGGATTATATCGAAAGCCAAATCAAACCGGTTACTGGTTGCGATAACCAGCCCGCATTTTGCAAAAACGACAACTTCGTTTCTCTGTGGGAGCTCCTGTGGAACTTCAACTGTGAAGACGATGTGTGCGTCGTACTCGAAAAGATTGGGGAGGTGTGAGATATGTTGAATCCTGGATGCAAAAACTGTCCTGTAAAGAACTGTGACACTGTTCAATATCGGGGGAGCCGCTGTGCGGCCCTCCGTGACCAGTTTGGACTGGATGGCCCAAATCTCTCCAGCGCATATGACCTTGAATACAAAGGGGTGCGCTGCGTAGAAGTAAATTGGGAAAAACAGCTTTTCACCCTGGTAGTCAATGGCGAAAAGGTTGTTTATCAGCAGCCTCACTATATCGAATCCTCGGCCGACACAGACCACATTCGCATCGTCATTGACCTATACCTGGATGAGCTTGCCCAGAAAGCCCTTTCCGAGCAGGAAGGCCAAGATGTAAAAGATGCCAAATCTATCATCCGCCTCTTTGAGTTCGCCGATGAAAACACCTCTGTGTGGCGCCTGGAAGACGGCAGCCTGGTTATCGGCGTTTATGGATGTTGGACGGCACGTATCAGTAAAAACATCTTCCCCAATCTGTTCGCCGGCGAAGAAACGACATTGAAAGCAATTCTGGAAGGAGAAGGATAAAAATGACTACGATGGAATTCCTCCGTGCAAACGGCGTGCGCTTGCTGTACGCAGACAAAACGGAAGCCTATTCGCTTGGCTACTGGGAGACGGTCGAAAATTTGGACAACGTCATCGGAAAGAAAGTCTGGATTTGTGATTTCCGCAACAACGAGAAGAACGTGTTCGGAAAACCCATCCGCGCGATTTCTCCCCGTCAGGTAATGGTGTTTGATGCTGAAAACGCAAAGAAGACCATTTACTACTCTCCCATCTTTTTCCGAGAAGTGAAGAACGGAAAACTGTTGGCAGCGGAAATCAATCCTGTAGACAACACAGGGTTCCGCTCTATCGCAGGAACTTCGCTGCAAATCTTTGAAAACGAAGAAGAGTGTGTAGCCTGCTACAAAAAGCTTTTGGAGAAGGCCATTGCAGAAAGGAAAAATGCGCTTGCGAAAATCAGCACCGACATCAACAAACTCGAGCTGGAACTCGCAGGCCTGAATTAAGGGGGACAAAATGAAAACCCCCAATATATGCTGTCCCGTGACGGTAAGATTCGCGGAGAAATCCGAAACATGCATTCTCGCAAATGCGCAGCTGAAGGCTGCCCCGGCCACCGCATTCATGTGGTTTGGCCGGACGGCAAAAAGACATTCCCGTGTTCGCGTGGCTGCAAAACAGTAAATGCAGATACACTGCAAATTCTGTGAGGTGACGACATGGACTTAGAAGCTATATATCGCACATTGTTCGAGGACAATTGCGAGGCGGCCGAACCGACATATTTGGAATGGTTCGAATATGAATTCGACCCGGCCGAAATCAATTGGGAAAGCGAGTCTGAAGCTCTTGCTGCTATGCAGCGCCTGGTTGATGAGCTGAGTGATGTCGGATATGACCGAGAAACGCTGGTTGCGGATTACGGGCTGAATGAAATTCTGTAATCAGGAGGGTGGATATGGCTCAAAAAGAAACCATCGAAAGTCTCAGTAAGAAAATTGAGATGATGCAGATTCAGTTTGATATCTGTGATAAGCACCGACGATTGGCCGAAGAGGTTGTCGCCGAACAAAGACTGCGCATCCAGGCTCTTGAAAAAGAAAACGAGGGCCTGCGTGCCAATGTGATGATTTTGGAAACATCCATAAATAATCATCACAACCCCAATGACATGGAGACAATCATGCGGCTTATTGCAGAGAAGGCTGAGCTAAAAAGAAAATTAAACGCCCATCAAAGCGGTGCTTGTTCTTCAAAAGATGAGTGCGCTTATTTGGATGGCGTGTCAACGGCCGCGAAGCGGTTTGTGCAGGATTTGGCGAACCAGGGTGAAGTGAACCTCTATCACAGCATAATGTCGATAATGTCCGCATCACCTTATCTGACTGCAAAAGAGCTCTCGGACTTCTATCTGAAAAAGTTCGGTTCTAAAAGACCATATCTGTTGGAGAATAGACAGCTTGTCGATGAAATCATTGGCTACTGCTGGGAAAAATTTCATGCTAAAAAATGAGGAGAGATGAAAAATGTTCGTTGCATATGTTTATCCGCATAAATATCATTCGGAAAATCGAAAGGTCGAGCCTTTGTTTGATAACAAGTTCGTCCTTAACCTTATCACCAACCGCATCAGCGACGAAAAGGTCGACAACCTTCAAAATGGAATTTGGCTCTTTGAAACAGAACGAGAGCTCAAGGACCGGAATGGGAATCCTTTTCGAATCTGCAAGCCTGTGCGTTTTCTGGGCGAATCTCACGATATGTTCAGTCAACCGTATGTACATGAAGCATTGGCCTTCGTTTTTGACGAGGATGCCGAAACGACGGACCGGCGTTTTGGAAAAGACACCAGGGCTATGCTCGGTTGCCGGGCCGCTTATCATGCAGGCCAAGACGCGGACAATATTTGGACCTGGGTAAAAGAACAAATGACAACTGGAGATATCTCCATGAAAGACCTTGGCCAATGGGTTTCTACCCCGGTCCCTATCGAATGGAGCAAAGCAAAACTTTTCCCGGCTATGCGCAATCTTCGAAGTGAAAAGCCGGATTCGGTTTTCTATTTCCGCGACCTGAACAGCTATGAAAACAAAACGCTCGAAATCAGGACATTCACTTTGGACCAATATCGTTCCGCAATTCCCGATTATCTGCGTGTTTCTCGGCTCAACCGTCATCAGATGTCCCTTGAGGTTTTGTTGGACAAGGTCGCGTCTGTGAGCGACGCAACCGACCCGTTCTACGGCAACGCCCTTGAGATGCTTCAGCAGACAGGCGCCTTCTGGCTGACCGTAACCCCATACGCAGACCAGCCTGACAATACTTTTGAAATTGGTATCGAAAAAGATACCAAAAATTTTCAGGCAATGCTGGGAAGGTTCTCCGTCAAAGAGCTGAATGGACAATATGTCCCTGAGAAAACTCCGGACTGGACTCTCGAAAAAATCGAAGGAAATCGTTTTGAAGACGACATCTGCGAAATCACCAGTCCTCAGACCTGCATGGTTAAAGTGAACTTTACAAACGGGATGAGCGGCCGCTATCCTATCATATACATGATGAAGCGGTATCCCGGAAAATGCCTGAATGCGGAATTCTCCGCAAGGGGCTATTCGCTTGACACCATGCGTGTAACTGTCGTGCGCAAGTAATTTACAAAATTCGGTGTGAACCAAACAAAGCAGGGGCCATCCGGCCTCTGCTTTTTTTATTTGTGGAAAAGACGTCACCTCTTTTACCTGTACAAAATGGACAAAATATGATATAATATAAGCAAATCCAATAAGGAGAATATTATGAAAGTTTACGGTACAAGCGACGACCTCGTCGAATTAGAGGGCTCAAAATATCAAGAAAACGAAATCGGGTGTTATGGCTCTGACGTTATCATTGCTTTTGATGACGGCGCCGTTATCCGTGTAAGCTACGGGAAGCCAGAGGGCGCTATTTGGGAAATCACCCTGTTGAAAAGAGGAACGGCCGGCAACGCTGTTTTCATTTGCTATGACGAAGATGATGAGATTTACAGCGATATCTTCGAGACAGATGCTGAGGTGTGCAGCCATTGGGTTATCGACAGGGGAGCCGAGCCGCCTAAAGAGGCGTTTGTTCCCGCGAAGGATGAATACCGCCAGGGGGTGGAGTACGTCATCTATGAACTGATGAAGGAGCTGGATGTCCCTGGAAGCAACGAAATCCGCAAATTGCCTTCCGCTGACGACATCTGCGCTGCCGCTGCGGAAAAAATCCGTGAATATCTGATGTGCTCGAAAGAAACCCCTCAGCATCCGGACGAAGAAGAAGATATTCTTGCCTGCCAAAGATGTGGAAGCGGAGAATATCTTTACAACGAAGACGGGAACAAAAACAATTACTGCGGCCAATGCGGGCAAAAACTCGTGTGGCAGCAATAACCGCCAAGGAGAATTTCTATGGTAAAACCTTACGATTGCGGCCTTATCTGCGGCCGTTTTCAAACCTTTCATATCGGCCATGAATCCCTTGTAGACACAGGGATGAAACTGTGCGATAGGGTTTTGATTCTCATTGGTTCCGCTCAGGAATGTGGAACAGAAAGAAACCCGTATAACATCGTAACCAGAATGGACATGCTCAAATCCATTTATGGAGACAGAAGCGATGTTATGATTTACGGTCTTTCCGATATGACCGATGAAAATGACATCAGACCTGAATGGGGAAGATATCTCCTCGAAAATGTCGACCGCTATATCTACAAAGCTCCCGAGCTGATGATTTACGGAAACGACGAATCTCGTTCACGTTGGTTTGCTCCTGAAGATATCAGAGATACATCAGAGCTTATTGTGAATCGAGGACGGATTCCCATTTCTGCCACCATGGTAAGAAAGGCTATGGTCTTTGACCGAAGGAAAGAGTGGATGGGTATGGTCAACCCGAAACTCCACAAAATGTATGACCGTCTGAGAGATGAGCTGATGACGGTGCCTTTTTATCAGGAAATGTTTGACCGAAGAGAGGAGAATTAAAAACGAAAAGCATTCTTTCAACACACTCAAACCGTTGCTTTCTCTGCGGCAGTTCCCGAATGCTTGAGAAACATCACGTCTTTGGCGGAGCTTATCGCAGCAAAAGTGAAAAGCTGGGCATGACAGTTCATCTATGCCACAACTGCCACAACGAACCCCCCAAAGGGGTCCACCACAATGCAGAAATGAACCGCCAGCTTAAAGCGCGTGCGCAGAGAAAAGCGATGGAATACTACGGCTGGAGTGTCGAAGACTTCATCAATATGTTCGGAAAAAATTATCTGGAATATGGCCGGGAAAACTCACTGCGTAAGCTGTGGGATGAAAGGTCGTTCGGTTGATTCCGTGTCTTTGCACATTTCTGGCTTGCCTTTTAGGCAAAGCGATGCCCTGTGTGTAGTAAAAATATGGAATATGTTTTCTCAGATTTCAGTAAGGAGGTGGCAAAATGCGTACTGTCATTAAGACATACAAGTTCAAGCTGTATAAAAACAAGAAGAACAAACATCTGGATGATGGTATTAACATTGCCGCTTCCATTTGGAATTACTGTATTGCGATGCACCGCAGATACTACC